>SDBV01002819.1_pt1 | contig 25940 bp, 28 predicted proteins | sample 2277081 | NCBI WGS metagenome assembly SDBV01 (sample SAMN10402039, study PRJNA504765) | marine sediment metagenome | isolation source: marine sediment core GS10_PC15, 223 cmbsf | place: Arctic Ocean: Southern Knipovich Ridge | collected 2010 | reverse complement strand
GGCTCGAGAGGTAGCCAGGCAGACGCTGATCGGGCTGGGCTGTTATGAGGTGATGACGCTGCCGATGACCTCAGCGGAAAATGCGTATGAAAAGTTGGGCTTAGCTGAGACGCAAGAGTACGTAACGGTGGAAAATCCTATCAGCGTAGCTCAGACGATGCTGCGGACGTCGCTGATGGCTGGTCTGATGGAAACCCTGTCGCTGAATACGCACCATGATATACCGCAACAGATATTCGAGTTGGGCGAAGTAACGCTGTTGGACGAGAATAGCCAGACTGGTGCTCGGGAGCATCAGCGGTTGGCTGTGGCCCTGACGGGAGCCCAGGCCGGCTTTGCTCAAGGGCGATCCGTAGCTGAATCTTTGGCAGGGCAATTCAAGAAGACATTGACAGCTGAGCCATTGGAGAACGGACTATTCACTCCTGGCCGAGGGGCAAAGTTACTACTGGCCCAGGCCGATGGTAAGCAAAAAGAAATTGGCCAATTGGGCGAGGTCCATCCTGAAGTTTTGGAACGTTTTAAGTTGAGCCATTCAACGGTGATTTTTGAGTTGGACTTAGAGCGTCTAACAAAATGACTCTGCATTCAAGCGGCTTATTTTCCGTCTGGACGGCGTCAGGCTGTATCGACAACCCTCAAGGTTGCCTGCTTCGCCTTCCTTGCCAGACGAAAAAATGCTCACTTTCGATGCGACGATTCATTTTGTTAGAAGCTCTTGGAAGCCCTAGCGAACGAATCCGCTTGACTTGTGAATTGGTGGAGTTATGCTGACCGTGACGATGAAGATACAGAATCAAAGTTTGGCAAAGATGTTCATTTCGAGGGGATTAGACATGAGAAAAAAGTTTTTGATGCTTGTGCTATTGCTGGCAGCAAGTGGATGCACTGAGACGGTGGTTAGGCCGAGGGGACAGGTGATCCAGCTGGGAGCGATGGAATACGCAACGGCCTTCGAGGCTGGCCTGGATACTATGCGAGAACAATTCACCATCGAAAAGCAAGACCTGCAAAGCGGAGAGATTTTCGCTCGTCCTGTAGTGTATTCCAGCGCTGATCCGAGCGAACGGCTGGGTACGAGCATTACAGGCGCGAAAGTTCAACTGCGTAAAAAGGCTTGGCTGCGACTGAACAGAAGCCCTGAAGCTGTCTGGGCAGAAGTGCGGGTGGATATCGAGCGTAGAGATACGGAGAGCTACCAGATGTATGAGGGTACTCTAGCATCAGAGGACTTGCGGACGCGGACACCGGCTGAACGGCGAGACACGTCCGGGCCGGATCGTGGAGAGGTGTGGACCTTTATCCGCAGAGATCTGCAAACCGAGGAAATACTCATCCGAGCGTTGAGAGAACGTATGGAGCGACGTTGAACATAGAAAGCCATGGAAAGGAAGCCGAACAGTCGGAAATCCGATAAGGAGGGCCAAGAGATGCGAAAGATCAAAGTATTACTCGCGGCGGTGTTGGTGGTACTGACGGCCGCGTTCTCACTCGGCCAAGGCCAGGCCTGGGCTCCAAGGAAAACTGCGGCAGAGAGATGGTTTACGATAAAGATCAAGGGCCAGGCCGCCGGCTACTTGCACGTAACTCGCAAAGCCAGCGGAGACGCGTCGGCTCCGATTTTGTTCGAGTATGAAAAATTGATCGATTCTAAAGATGAAAGAACCCAAGTCAATATTCAAACCTATTGCGAGGATGATGAGTACTATTCTCCCATGAAAGCAGCAGCTCAGATAAAACAACCGGATAAAAAAACAGCTACAATTGAAGCGACGATGGAGAAGAAAACACATTACGGCTGTAGCAAAAGACAAATGCAACTGGTGTATGACACCGGCAAAAAAAAATATAAACTGGATAAGGAACTTCCAGCCCATACGGTTACGGAACTATCAGTTCTGGAGATCGTTCCCCGACTTCCATTTACGGAAGGACTGGTTGTTGAATTCGATTTTCTGGATATAAACAAAATAAAGGTCAAGAAAAGGCACAAGATTTCGTATCTGGGGCTGGAGAAGGTCGAGATAAAGGGCCAAGAAAGAGAATTACATAAGTTCGAACAAAAGGGATCCGGGATTAAGAAGGTCCAGTATTGGGTGGACGAGAACCACCAGCTTTTGCGGATCCTTCGGGGCAAAAAAGAAGAGTTTTTACTAAGCACTAGAGCTGAGGCTTTCAAGCTGACGCCGGACTGGTCGCGGGCAAAGAAGGAGTAGTGAAGAAATGCTGGACATCCGTTTCATCAGGGAACATGCAGCTCAAGTCAAGCTCGGAGCCCAACGAAAAGGTTTTGGCCACGTCGATATAGATCGGCTGTTGGAACTGGACGCGGATTTGCGTGGGGCAAAACAGGCCCTGCAGGAAATCGCTACCAAGAAGAACAAGGCCGGCGGACAAATCTCCAAGCTCAGCGGGCCGGAAAAGCAAAAAGCTATCGAAGAGATTTCGCAGTTGAAGGCTCAGGAAAAGCAATATAGACAGCAACTGGATGAGCTGGAGCCGATGTACGATGAATTGATGCTGCAGGTTCCACAAGTGCCCGCTGATGAGGTTCCCGACGGAGTGGACGATACGGAGAATGTAGAGTTGCGGCAGTGGGGGAAGTTGCCGGAGTTTGACTTCGAGACGAAAGATCACGTCCAACTGGGCAAGAGTCTGGATATTATCGATATCGAACGAGGGGTAAAGCTGGCGGGGACTCGAAGCTATTTTCTAAAAGGTGACGGGGCACTGCTGGAGTTGGCGGTGCTGCGGTTCGCTCTGGATTATATGGTGAATGATTGCGGGTTCGTGGCTATGATTCCGCCGGTATTGGTGCGCGATGAAACCATGGTGGGCACAGCCTATTTCCCCGGTGGTGAGGATCAGGCTTATCGAATGGAACGTGACGAGCTGAATCTGACCGGAACCGCGGAAGTGCCGTTGACGGCTTATCATAGTGGGGAGATTTTGACCGAAGAAGAGTTGCCGTTGAAATACGTAGCCTGGTCGCCTTGCTATCGGCGAGAGGCTGGGACCTATGGAAAAGATACGCATGGGCTCTACCGCATACATCAGTTTCAGAAGATAGAGCAAGTGATCGTTTGCAAAAATGACGAGCAGGGGAGCGTTGAGCATCATCAAAGTATTTTGGCGAACTCCGAAGCGGTCGTGCGGGCTCTGGAATTGTCTTACCGAATAGTGAATGTCTGTGCGGGTGATTTGGGGCGGGGGCAGGTGCAGAAATTCGATATCGAGTGCTGGATGCCATCGCGTAAGAATTATGGCGAGACGCACTCAGCAAGCAGATTTTATGAGTTTCAGGCTAGGCGATTGAATATTCGCTATCGGGGGACGGATAAGAAGACGCATTTTTGCCATACGCTCAATAATACGGTGGTGGCTTCGCCGCGGATTCTGATATCGATCTTAGAATGTAATCAGAACGCTGACGGCTCGGTAACGATTCCGGAGGTTCTTCGGCCTTATATGAATGGGCGGAAAAGGATTGGAGCTAAGGAGTAACTTGATTCTGATGACATTAACAAGAAAAAGGCGGGAGTAGTATGAATGACCAGATTGTCGGTTGGCTAGACTCGGCGTCCCTCACTCATGTAGTCCAAGCATATGATATCTGGCCAAAGGAGCCTTCTCCAGGCGGCTGGTTGGTTCCCCGACTGGTAACTTCTCTTCTCATCAGCACGCCACATATTGGATTGGCCCCGGGTGTTGCTAGTTCAAAGTTCGTGTCAAAAGGTCCCATTGGATTGATTACCAGACACCTTCAGAAATCGGACATTATTGCGGTCCCCACACTTAGCGAGTTTGAACGAGAAACAGGAGTGGAAGAGACCAAGCTTATAATTTGCGAGAATCTACCACACATTCAAGCGCAATATGAATCTTTTTGTCAACTCGCAAGTTCGGACATTGAGCGTTGGATGAGTTGGTCAATAAAGTCGGCGTGGGAGGAACACGCCCAGAATTTTGGTGGACTGGTGGACGAGACATTCCTGAAAGAACTGGCGATAATACTAGACATTGGCGTAAAAGAACTAGAATTATTGCAAAGGTATACGAGCCGCAGCGATGTGGTGGCCGCATTTGTGAAAAAACAGCCTGATTGTGACGAATTCAAGCTTACACAAAAGTGTTTTTTTCTCGGCTATCTAATCCGTGGCTTGTTCCATGACTATCTTGCCCAACAGAACTCCAACCAGGTGCTTCACCATCCTTTTCGAAATTTCCTACTGCCAGACAATCAAACCAAGCCGATGAGTTTCGAACAACATACCGTAGAGGCTTATCTCACTAATATTGTGTTGCATAGTGCATTGCTAGTCAGGAAGCCCAAAGCTCGGCTGGTGAGATGGGCAGACAACATATGCCTAATTCGGAGGTTGCTTCGTCCCGAAAATAAGCAAATTGACCTTTTAAAAGACGATCCTTCAACAGCCTTATCAGAGGCCGTGAGGGGAGCGAAGCTTGCAGGTGTAGAGGCTCACCGTCCCACATTGGAGAAATTCATCAATATCTCTAGCGCTATAGGTATTGAGCTTGCGACAAGTTTCGAGCTCAGTCCCTACTCAGCCTTTGGTGTAGGTTTGGGGACGTATGCGGCATTCCGAACGAAGGACATAGGAACTAGAGTGACGAAGGCAATTTACACAAGACAGAGGCGACTGGCCCGACTTGCTGAAGCGCCCCCTGGCCGCATCGGCACAAACCGGATAAGTTATACGTCAGCCCAGGCTATTTCGTATGAACAATGAACAACGACTAAGACATGTCGTGTTAGAATACAGTTGAAAAGCACGGGCATCGTGTACCGTCTAGCGTAGAGTGGAGGGGATATCAAATATCTAACAAGGATTATCGAATTATGAACTGGATTCCCAATAGAATAATTGCGTATCAAATCGGCAGGGCCGAGCAGAAAAAACTTATGGGCGGTGTTTTTTGCCAGCGTTTTTGATAGCTTGGAGAATTTCGGAGGGGACGGGGGGACAGCCTTTGATGAATAGGCCTTGAGCTTTTTTGGTGGCGGTACAGTTACCGATAAGCACGCAGCCAGGCGGAACGTCGCTGAGGCTCTTGCCCAGGGCGATGTGCAGCTTGCGGTCGGGGCTGGCGTAGTCCAACAACTGCGAATGGTAACGCTTTAACAGCATGGCGACGGTGGAAAGGCAAGCACTGCAGGAATCGCAGTCGTGAACGATGATGCTGGGATACTCGAGGGATAACTCGGTGGGGGCTGGATCAAAAGGATTTACTAGAGGGGATAAGTCGGCGGGGATGGTAGTGATTTCCGCAAGGTCAATAGAGGAGCTGGTAGTTTGAGCGGCTAGAGCAAGGTGCGGAATCTTGGCGGGGTCAAAGCCCATCAAGTGAGCGGCCACGGCGTCAGCGGCAAGGCAATCGCAAGCCCCGACGAATAGGTTGAGCCGTTTAGCCGAGCCCGCACTTGGCCCTAAACCTTCCAGGCCGATGGAGCCGTCAATGAGAGAGAAATCGGGGAGCAAGACGCTGGCTAAATCCGCGATGGCAGCGTCGAGGGTTTTCAACTCAGGGGGCAAGTCAGCGGGGCGGTCAATCTGATGCAAACGAACCTTTTCCTTTAGACGCAGGCAACCTTTCATATTCTTTAGAGCTAGACTGACAGCGGTGTGCATATGGGTCTTCATCACGGGAATGCTGACGAGGAAGTCAGCTTCGAGAACGTCGGGGCAAATGCGAAGTTTAGACAGTACTCGTCCGTTGGGAACGGGTACGATTTTAGCGGGCCTGGCGTCAAGATCGACGAGTTCGACGTGGCGTTTTCGGGCGATCTGGGCGATCCCGGTAGCTTCGAAGGTCTCAGCAGCAGTAACGCCCATAATGGGGCTTTCGCCAATGCGGACGCTGGCTCGCTGGCGTTGGAAAAAATCGATGGCTGCGGCGACGACCTCTGGGTTAGTAGTGATCCCGGTTAGCGGATCGACGGCTCGGCCAGCGTTGGGCTTTAGAAGGACGTTTTTACCGGACATTGAGGGAATGTCGGCCTGGGTGAGGGCTTTGAAGGCCCCAGCATAGGCGTCGGTATTGGACACTACAATGACAGGTGAGTTTTGGGACATAGCAGGGCTCTGAGTAAGGAAACGCCAAATAATGATCTTATCATTAAGAAGCGAAATATGCAGGGAAAATACTTGACAATAGATGTGAACTTGGGTAGGATGGGTTTTGATGAAAGGCTGATTTCGAGCTTTTCCACACGTCTGGCGTAAAGCAAAAAAGATAGTGGAATTGGATTGAAGAAGGGGCTCCCACTGGGCCGATGTTTTAAAGTGGGAGGATGTGATATTTCGGCAGGGATCAAGTCCTCTGCCATGTACGAGGCGGAAGTGGGCATTGATTAAACCGATACCCATGAATAGGGAAGCCTAGCCTCTGGGATCCGGACATGCCTTAGCAATAAGGAGTCCGCCAAAAGAGTATTGGCTACCCACCTTGAATAATGGGTTTAGTCATTACACTTCCTCACGGCATTGCGGTGGAGGATTTATCTATTGTCCAGGGCTCGTCGCAAGGCGGGCCCGGATTTTTTTAAATCGGGTAAGGACCAGCAAACCGACAGTTGCACACAAAGCAAAAATAGATTAAAAACCAGCTATAATCTAGGCGGGGTTGTGTTCTAGTATCAGGAAAGTAAAAATGATAATCGGCTCAGGCAAGACAGAAGGAACGATGGCGGCGGGGCCGTTGCGGGATTTTTTCCTTAAGCAAGCGGATAGGTTCGCGGATATTCCCGGAGGGATCAGGGCTCATTGCACACACGTCAAGGGGATTGGGACATTCGAGGATGGCTTGGAGAAGCCGCGAGTCGAGGTGGTGCTGGCTACGAAGATTAGCCCCGAACGCTGCAAACGCATCAATCTGGGTTATATGAATCCGGACGACATCAATTCGGCTAAGTATGAAGGACGCGAAGACGAAGGCGTGCTATACGTTCCCAAGACGGGGGAGATACTATATCGCTTGAAAGACGCAGCCGATTGGCAAAAGGCTTGAGAACAAACAATATCAAATATCAAAAAGCAAATAGCAAAACTACATAGCAAAATGTAAAATTAAGAGAGTGCGGCTCTTTCGATAGGTGACAAAGGATCCACAATAGCGACTCGTCAGCAACTCTTCTTGTCAACAGCGGTTTTCAGCTGCTCAATGAAATAACCTTCCAGTGAGCCCAAGAGGTGTTCGGCGATTTCCCTAATTGCCCGACCATCCGGCTGGATTTTTCTTTCCAGATCATCATCAGCAAGGGCTGATAATTCGCCGACAAACTTACCGAATTCCTCATTTGCTTGTCTGATGAAATGAGGAACATGGTAGTGCGGATTGTCATTTACGAGTCTTCCTCTGGCCAATATCAAATCCCTATGATGAGAACGTATCTCATGGAGCCACATCTGTAAGATATCTCTAACAGTAAAGCCATTCTTTGTTATCTTTTCAAGGTCGCTATGTTGAATAAGGTTCACTATCTCTTTTGACACCTGGGCCTGTTTAAGAATCAAGCTGTGTATGAGCTGGGAAATCTCATTTCTTTTCATCTTTTCAAGACTGCTCATGGCTCGGAGTCTCCATTAGTTTTATTTCTTCCACGGCGAGTTTTCGAGTAGGCGGTCTATTGTGATTCTTGCTCTTTTGTTTGGGGAACCCAGCTTAGAGTATATTGTTCGCCTAACAATAAGCGAGTTTGGTACACTATTTGACCGGCGTGAAATTCCAAGTGCGTTATGGTCCCATAGATCGCCCGCAGAGCCGTTTCATCAAATCCTTGAATTCGCCTTACTTCCAAAATATTGTTCGGATCGAAATTTTCAATCGCATCTTTGCAGTCATTTATTATCCGCTCAAACTTGGCTAGTAATTCCGTTTTACTCAGCCTGGCGTCATCTTTGAATTCGAGCGGCCTATTTCGTACGTCCTTGGCACGGCCAATACCTGAAATTATCCACTGCCGTAGATTTCCGCAAAGATGCTGGAGAATAATTCCAATACTGTTGACACTTGGATTTGGCCGATTCCAAATGTGCTCTTCATTCAATTGATCCAGACAATGAACAATTCTCTCGTGAGCTGCATCAATGCGATTGTTGGTCTCTTTTAAGAATTCCTTTTCAAAGCTCATATCCAGGCACCTCGCTTCTTGTCGCCGGCCCAGGTTTGCCAGGGCGGATGTTCGGGCAGGTAGGTGTCGAATTCTGCGATGAGGTCGGCCTCGTAGGAGCCAGCATAATTCTCAGCTAACGACGGATAGATGTTGGCTAAGGATGCGGTCATAATGCTTGGCGGACCTCCTGAAGGTTATGGGCCCAACGGAACGAATCACTGATTGGTCATTGTAGCGATTGGCTCTTTGATATCAAGGCTTGGGCAGGGGGCCCCAAGAGCATTGGCCAAACAATGGGCACAGAGCGAACTGTAAGAGCACTTAAGATTAATTAATGGTATTAGAAGTCATCCGCCATCTGCTTTTGGGGCAAGTGGGAGCTCATCTAACCGTCAATTGACCAACTGGGATCGTGCTTGAGCTTTACCTGCTGAATCACGATTGAGGCTATTGTGGCTGTCCACAGCATGATCGGTAGTAGGTAGACGTGGTTCTGTAGGGCATCGGCCAGCCTCTGACTGATAGATACTTGGGTGGATAGCAGCGATAAAACTCCGGCCACTATCAGGGCGCTGCCTTGCACACTGGAATACAGTACCGCGGCTACTTTATAGATGATAAAGGCCAACAGGGCGAAGGTCACGAAACCCACAAGGAATCCCGCCCAAATCCAAGGCGTGGGAGAGACCAGGACCTGCTTTAAGCTATAGGCGACTGAAGCCCCCAAAATACCCCCGGCTCCCCCAGCTAACAGGGACACTCCGTGCCGTGCTTGCCAGATGCACAAACCACCCAAAAGTGCGCCCAGGCTTACGGTGCTGGCTATTTCGTTCAGTTCCAAAAGTCCCCCCAGCCAGTGCCCCACAAAACCTCCGATGATTCCAAAATTGATCACCGCCAGCACTTTGCTTATCCGCCAGCCGTAGATCGCAAAAACAATCCCCGCTGCCAGCAAGGCACAAGCTGTGTACGCCTGCCAACTCGAAACCGCCTCCCAGATTTTACTCTCCAGAGCTACGTCTTGCTCAACTCCGTTTTGGGTAACAACCTGACCAACCAACAACACAGCAGCTCTTACACTTGCCAACATGATATTTTCCTTCTAGTAAATCAGCGGTTCTCCCCCGCACATTTATTCGTCCTCTTCTTCAGCCTCCGCTTCTCCGCGTTTACGGGTCATGGTCAACTGCACCAGCATACCCAGGGCAAACATGACCGCAAAAATCACCATTGAGCTGATGGGTTTGAGTCCCAGAAGTTCATTGGCTTGTTTTCCTTTAAAAGCCAACCCAAGGCAGACACCGCCCAAGACCATGCTGGTACCCAAAAAGGAAGTCGTCAACACCAGCATGAATGATCGGGCGAACAGTTGCAGCAAGAGGCCCGCCGCCAAGCCTGATACGGCCGAGATCAGCAATCCGTTGCGATATTGGCCGGTCAACTTGCTCATGATATCGCCGCTACCGTCGGCTTGGCCCTGGAAATCAGCCCCGGCCGTCGTGGGCACTGGCGGTGCGACTGGATACGTCGGATCCCCAGATACTCTAAACTGCTCCACTAATGGGCTTTGTTCGACTTGCACCAACCATTCCTGGGCTGCTTTTGCCAGTTCTACTCGATCCTCAGCCTCCATTCCCACAGCCGTGAATATCCCCACTGCCAAGAGCGTGCTGATACACATGCCCATCAGCATGATTCCCACTTTGAAAATGAATACCCCCAGCAACATCCCCAGCAGCCCCCCAGCCAAGGCTCCAGGCCACAAGGGCAGCTCCAGGGTTTCAGCTAGATACATCCCCGGTATAATCGCAGCTGTTCCCAGCAGCACCGCAAAGAGTAGTCGCCCTGCCCTCGCTCCGAGCAACCACAGTGTCAGCCCCAGTACCACCAGCACTACAACGATGCCAATCTGCACTCGATAGTCCTGGAAAAAGTTCTTCACTGTTTCCACGGCCTTAGGCACGTCCAGAGCGAACTTCTCTGTTGTCTCGGATGTTTCAGGGCTCTGCCCTGGCGCAGACTCGGACGCTATGCTCACGGTCAATCCGCTCAGCAATAGTATTATCAATGTTTGTCGAGTAACCCATCCGCCCCGACCGCTCTTTGATTTTGATACGGCTAACTCTGTCGGCATTGTCCAGATCACTCCATGAAGCCCCCGATTAGCGCACAAACTCTATTTTTGCCCAGGACCCTCGAATAAAATCCGTCCTGTGCTTATTTTTCGTCATTTGAGCGATAATTTCTTCATCTATTCGGACCCCCACGGATTTGCTCATCAGGCAAAATCGACGTAACGTCTGCCGTTACAAGATATTACGTCACTGAGTCTGTGTTTGATACAGAAAGATTATTAGACGCTGATTAGGCAGATAAAGGAAGGCTTGAGGCTTGAGACTGGAGGCCGGAGGAAGAAAGAGAAAGAGCTCACCACGAAGGCACGAAGGTAGGAAAGATTATTAGCCTATCGGCTTCTGCGTCTCAAGATCGCCAAAGCGCCCACTATTAAAAGCCCCATCGTGGTGGGTTCTGGAATGGCGGCTGAGCCGCCGAGGTTGGTGAGGTAATTGGCTTGCCATATGCCAAAGTCAGTGCCATCCACGTCGCCATCACCGTCAGCGTCGCCGTCGCTCAGCAAGGCGCCACTGGCGGTGGGATAGCCTGTCTGCCAGAGTCCAAAGTCAACGCCGTCGATGTCGCCATCAAGGTCGAAGTCACCGGGCTGAGCGGTGAAGAGAGTCACATCATTGCCATCGCCGCCGATGTAGCTGATGAACAGGTCAAGGCCGTCGAAGTTGCCCACGCTGTCCCCCTCAGCCAGGCCTATAAATGTGCCGGTGAGTGTGCTGGCTATGTCGGTCAGGTCGATTAGAGTGAACAGGTCGCCTGGGTTCAAGGCAAAGCCGCCAGCTAACGCGACGTTGAGCGTGCCATCAAGGCCGGCATTACCGCCGACATCCAGTAACGGATCGCCGAGACTGGCCAGGAGGATGTCTAGTGTGCCTACGCTGTATATGCTTAGCTCACGACCAACGGTGACGGCCCCACCGTTTTGGATGTTCAGTGTACCTGTACCATTGTCGCCATAGCCGACGTTCAGGTCGCTGCTATTGGCCCAGATCGAGCCGGCGCCGGTGACAGTGACTGTACCGGTTGCACTGCCGTAGCGAGTGAAGCCGACGTAGGCACGGGTGTTGGATACCGCAGCGCCGTTTTCGATATTCAGTGTGCCGTCGACGATCAGCTCTCCGCTATTGGTCCATGTTGAGCCTATACCTGCAACGGTCACCGTGCTGTTCCGCTTGTCAATAATGCCGTGCTTGCTGGATAGCGATCCACCGTTTTGGATGTTCAGTGTGCCTGTGCCTGGGTCGCTGGGGGGCGGCCATCCGCCGCCATGTTGGCCGCCGACGTACAGCACGCCAGCAACGGAGACGACGCCACCGTTTTGGATATTCAGTGTGCCACTGCCGATGCCGCCGATGCTGCGGTGGACGGTCAGGTCGCCACCAACGGTGAGGGCGCCACCGTTTTGGATATTCAGCGTGCCAGTGCCGTAGTAGCCGACGATCAAGTCGCCGATGGTCCATGTCGAACCGGTTCCGGTAACGGTCGCCGTGCCGGTTGCCCCAGGGGAAAGGCCGATGTAAGTCCAGGCATTGGACACCTGGCCACCATTTTCGATATTCAGGATCCCCGTGCCACTATCACCGATTATCAAACGACTACTACTGCTCCAAGTCGAGCCAGCGCCGGTAACGGTCGCAGTGCCGGTTGAGCCGGCATGGTAGCCGAGTTCGCCAGCGAAGCTTCGCACCGCCTTACCATCGGCGACGGTCAACGACCCCTGCCCGCGATAGCCTGCACCAAGAATACAGGTCGGATCGCCCACAAAATCTTGATCCATGTTGATGGTTATGTTCTGCGACGGCTCACTGTTGAGGATGATCTGCTGCTGTAGGGGATTGTTCTGGTCAAACACCAAATCGATGTCACTGACCAGACCGGCAGTGTTGATAACACCAGTGCCGCGCAATTCTGTTGGTGCAGCGAGCAATCCGCCGGTGTTGAGTGTGCCGTTGTTGAACGTGATACTGCCGCTGCCGTCTGGTTTGTAACCAATATAGGTCCACCCGGCTGTATTAACGACGCCACCATTTTCGATATTCAGGATCCCCGTGCCCCTATAACCGATTCTCAAAGAACCACTATCGTTCCAAGTCGAGCCAGCGCCGGTAACGGTCGCTGTGCCGGTTACGCCGGGGTCGTAACCGATGCGTCCACCTCTGCCGATGACGTCGCTACCACCGTTAATGGTCATGGAACCGTCAGCGGTTTTGCCGACGTAGGCCCAAGTGGACATGTCTGATGTCCAGGTGGCCGGATCGGCGGGGTCGACATTGCCGGTGGTGCTAATGACGGCTGGAGCAATTTGGCAAAATGCCAGACCGATCAGAACGGCCGTGCTTAGCAACAATAGGGTTCCATGCGTGTTCATAGGATCTCTTCTGTTCATTAATTTTTTCATTTTGATTTCCTTTCTTACACTTGGCCGGAATGTGGAACACAACGTACGCATCTAGCTCGATGGCACACAAAACAAACCACAAATACTCATAAGAAGTCGGAAACACCCCTATTCCCGCAAAACCCCAGTACAAAAACCCCTAATACAACCCCACGCAGGTGTGGAAGGTAACACAACAGGGAAATCATGTCAAGTTTTTTTTAGAATTTATTTCTTTATTGCTTGAAATACAAGAGGTTATGGTCTTTATTTTCTAGAGGGAGGCTTGGAGTAGAATGCGATGCTTGGCAGGGCTTTTTTTAGGCAAAGACGCGGGTGAAAAAAGGCTGGAGGAAGAAAGAGAAAGAGCTCACCACGATCCCGGTTCCGACTGGTCGGGAGAAGGATGACAGAACACTAGCTTATACTCTTTGTCTCAGATAGGCAGCGATAAACTCATCGATTTTCCCGTCCAGCACGGCCAGCGGGTTGCTCTGCTCGTGAGCTGTCCGGTGGTCCTTCACCAACTGATAGGGCTGCAGGAAGTAGGAGCGGATTTGATTGCCCCAGGCGATTTCTCCCTTTTCGCCGTAAAGCTTGGCTAACTGGGCATCGCGCTTTTGCTCTTCCAGCCGATACAGCTTGGCTTGGAGCATTTTCATAGCCAGGGATCGATTCTTGTGCTGCGAGCGCTCATTCTGGCAACGGACTACGATGCCTGTGGCTTTATGCACGATTCGCACGGCAGAAGAAGTCTTATTCACATGTTGACCGCCCGGTCCGCTGGCTCGGTCGAAGCTCAGCTCAATATCCTCGTCGCGAATCTCAATATTGACCTCTGCCAGTTCCGGCAGAACATCCACCGAGGCGAAGCTGGTATGGCGACGGTGCTGCGAATCGAATGGGCTGATCCGCACCAGCCGATGCACGCCCAGCTCGCAGGAGAGATACCCGTAAGCATAGGGACCCTTCACCAGCAGGTTTACTGAGCGGACCCCAGCCTCTTCCCCATCTGTACGATCCAACTCCTGAACGCTAAATCCCATCCGCTCGAAGTAACGCAAGTACATCCGCAGCAGCATCAGAGCCCAGTCGCAGCTTTCTGTGCCGCCGGCTCCGGCGTGAATTGAAAAATAACAGTTGCGATTATCGTTGGGACTCGAAAGTAGCACCAGCAACTCCACCCGATCCATTTCTCCGGACAGTTCCACCAAGCCCTGATCCACTTCCTCCCGCGAGTCCTGGTCGTCTTCGGACTCAGCTAGCTCCCGGAGCACGGAGAGATCCTCGGCACTGGCGAAGACCTTTTCGACCGGGTCAATCACGGCTTTGAGAGCTTTGAGTTGAGCAACAACATCAGCGGCGGCTTCGGGGTTATCCCAGAAGCCTTCCCGTCCCATTTGCTCTTCTATTGTAGAGAATTGTTTCTTTTTGACAGGTAAGTCAAAGAGAGTCCCGGATGGCAATGATCCGGGCAGTTAGATCTTCCAAAACGGCTCTGTGATTCTCAAAGTGCATATGTCACCTCTTCTCTTCGTTGGAGCAGCTCATTTATTTGCTTCATTTTCATCATAGCAGCGTCCAGCCCCCCGGTCAAGCTCACCAGGGTGAATCATACCAACGACTTATCTGCGTTTCACCCAATCGCCAGCAAAGAACCACCTGTTTGCCGTCCAGAACGGCTGGAAAGTTCACCGACCCAGCGTGCCCATCTGACAAAGAGCATCCCAACTGGCTCAGTTCTTGGCAAAACTGCCGATATTCTTGCCGAGCCTTGCTCAAAGACAGCATCGCTTGATTGGCCTGCTCCAGGTTCTGCTGCTGGGCGAGCCTTTCAAATTCCTCCTGATAGTCTGCTACCTTCCCCAAAGCCTGCTGGATATCCGCCACGATCCGTCTGACCAGCGGCAAAGAGCTGTTGGCGCGGGCTAGCGAGAATAGCCGTCTGTTCGCCGCCACTGGCCGATGAACTGTTTTACTGAGCATCATGCTGGACAATATCGACTCATAAGGCCCTAATCCAACAGCCTTTCCCGCGTCAGAATCGAAAAAAATGGTCTTTCAGGACGGTTTTGTCGTCTTTGAGGTCTTGATCCATTAAAAAAATTGGCCGCCCGTTATCCGGACGGCCAAGGAGTAACGCAAACGTAGGGAGAGAAAAAACGTTTGCGTCGGGAGAACAGTAACCACGGTCAGCCAGCGCATCTGCCACGCCCGACGAACGTACATACAGATACAACACCAGCCATTCCAAATTGTCGTTAAAGGTGGAATCCTCTCTCTCCACCAATCATTCGGGAGTATACACTTTTGTGCATTTTCAGTCAAGAGAAAAATCGTAAATTTACCCTTTACATGCCTTAAAAGGCCTCCATTTGGCAAAATCGCTATAATGTCTCGTGTTTACAGCAGTTGGGATCTGTCTGCTGCCAGTGAGTTAGGCTTTGCTAGGGTTGACATTCACTCTGTAAGCTATACTATTGCCACTCATGCGTATTCTTTTGACTAATGACGACGGATTATTTGCCCCCGGATTAGCCGCTCTGCACGAGAATTTGCTTTCTTTTGGAGAGGTTTCGGTAGTCGCTCCGGCGGAAAGTCAATCAGCCTCGGGGCATTCTTTGACCATAAACAAAGCTCTGCTCTGTTCGAAGCGTAAAGTAAGCCCGACCCTCACCGGCTGGGCCGTGAGCGGGCGACCTGCTGATTGCGTGAAGCTGGCCATCAGAGAACTGCTCGATGAGCCCCCTGACCTGGTGGTTTCGGGTCTGAACTGCGGAGCTAACGTGGGGATTAATGTAATCTATTCCGGGACCGTCGCCGCTGCTGTCGAGGCGGCCTTCTTCCGAATACCTGCCCTGGCATTTTCTATGGAGATTTCCCCTGAACAGGACCAGAACCAGATTAACGACTCTCTCCGGCAAGCCTCCCCATTGGCTGGAGAGCTACTTGCTCAAGCTCTCGATGTGGGCCTGGTAAAAGGATCCGTCCTGAATATCAACATTCCCATCGGAGCTAAGCCCCGTGGCGTCCGTTTCGTAAAACAGTCCACCGTCGGAATTGATGACCATTATCAGAGCCAACAGGACGATCAGGGCCAACTGTCCTACACCATTTCCCGCGAGTTTGCCTTTAGCGGAAAGCCTCCCGATACCGACGTCTGGGCTCTGTCCCAGGGTTTCGCGACTGTCACCCCACTGCATTTTGATCTGACAAATCATGAGCAATTGCAAATTTTGTCCGATAATCAGTGGCGCATTTCTACCCAATAGGACGATAAAAAGGTAGGATTGTTCCAGAATCATAGAATCTCTAATTGGAGACGACCATGAGTATCATGTCTGGCCTTCTTGCCGCGGCACCCACCAAAGAAGCTGTCGAAGAGGCAGTTGATGCTATCCAGCAGGCAAATAACATGAGAATAGCCCTGATTACCATCGCGGCTCTGGCTGCGGTCAACCTGCTTTTGGTAATCCTGCTAGTGGCAAGGCGGAAGAAAAAGGCGGAATAGCCCTTTGCTGTCCATCTTTTGCGAAAAAGTCCTTCCTGTATGCTCTGCTCGGTGGCCGCTCTAAGTTGCCCCGGCCAACCATTATGGGCCCAGCCTGTGCCCCCTAGGACCCAAACACGCTAAAATATCCCTCCAACTGTCGGCGTTTTTCCTTGAATCTGCTCCGGGATTAGCTAATCTATTCTCTTTTCCCCTTCCCCTAGGAGCGGCCATGAAAGACAAGATCATCGGCCAAGGTATTACCTTCGACGATGTTTCCCTGGTACCAGCTTATTCCGACTTTGTTCCCCAAGATGCCGACACCTCCACACACATCACGGCCAACATACACCTGAACATCCCCGTGGTCTCTGCGCCCATGGACACCGTTACCGAGTCCGCCCTGGCCATCGCCCTGGCTCAGGAAGGCGGCCTGGGTGTGATCCACTACAATATGACCATCGACCAGCAAGTCCGCGAGGTCGATAAGGTCAAACGCTCCGAGAGCGGGGTAATAAATGACCCGGTCACTCTGGGCCCAGACGATCCGGTCGAGACAGTCCGGCGGCTTATGACCGAGCACAACATTTCCGGCATACCCATCGTCGAAGGCCGAAAGCTTGTGGGCATCATCACCCGTCGTGACATGAAGTTTCTGGCTGACGCGGGCACTAAGATCTCTTCGGTCATGACCAAGGAACATCTGGTCACTGCCCCGGCCAATACTTCTCTGGAGGACGCTGAGCGGATTCTCCATAAGCACAAGGTTGAAAAACTGCTCTTGGTCGATTCCGATCGCCAACTACTCGGCTTGATTACCATGCGAGATATCGATCAGATCCACAACTTCCCCGCAGCCTGCAAGGACGCCCGTGGTCGGCTCCGCGTGGGGGCAGCTGTTGGTGTGCACGACCTCGAAAGAGTCCAGAGACTCATCCAAGTCGGCGTGGATATCATCGTCGTCGATTCTGCCCACGGTCATTCCGCCAACGTCATAAAAACAGTCAAGACCCTCCGCAAAGAGTACTCTGAGCTGGGGATTATCGCTGGCAATGTTACCACCGGCAAAGCTACGCTTGATCTGATCGAAGCTGGAGCCTCAGCCATCAAGGTCGGCGTTGGACCAGGCTCCATCTGCACCACTCGAGTCATTGCCGGGGTGGGTGTCCCCCAGATCTCAGCCATTATGGATTGTGCCGCTGCTGCCAAGTCTGCCGGCGTGCCTATCCTGGCTGACGGTGGAATTCGCCGCTCTGGAGACATGGTCAAAGCCATTGCCGCCGGTGCCAACGTCGTGGTCATGGGTTCGCTCTTTGCCGGACTCGACGAAAGCCCAGGTCAGATGGTCATCTACAAGGGCCGTCGCTACAAAGAGTATCGCGGCATGGGCTCACAGGGAGCTATGGTGGCCGGCTCTACCCGCTATGCCCAGGATAAGAACGGCGGGCCACAGAAACTGGTTACCGAAGGTGTCGAAGGACGCATTCCTTATCGCGGCAAGCTCAGTGATTTTGTTTATCAGTTCGTCGGCGGCCTACGGGCTGGCATGGGCTACTGTGGTACGGCTAACGTCGACTCGCTCCGACGAGACGGAAGATTCGTTCGCGTCAGCGGAGCCGGGCTTATCGAAAGCCATCCGCACGATATAACCATTACCAAAGAAGCTCCAAACTACTCCTTAGCCTTCGAAGCTGAAGAATAAACAACGGAAATATCAAAATGTAAAAATAAAAATGCAAAATGACAAAGCAAAATTCAAAAATAACAAAACAATATGTCATTCCCGCGAAGCTTGTCCCTGCGAAGGCAGGGAGAAGGTTTTGTTTAGAGTCTCTAAATTTCGGTAAGAACGTACTGTGTTCTAAAGGCACCTCTATTACTCTTGGAAAGAGGGCATGTTATGAAACTGCTGATTTCATTTGTCGTGCTGTTCTTGGGCCTCACACCTGAACCAAGCCCTCCGCCTCAGACAATTCAAGCACTGCGGGCTGTGATCAAGACACTGCAAAGTACGCTTGTGCAACAAACTCAAATAATAAAACAACTTCGAAAAAAACTAATTAAACAAACGACGGAAATTAAACGGCTTGAAGCACTTTGTCGAAAGCATGGTATTAATCCTGCAAAACAAATACCAACGAAACCTTATAAGATTATAGATAAAGATGATGTGAGTTATGGTGGTGTTGTTAGATTAGTGTTCCGGATTCGCGTAAGAAGACTAATGACTGAAAGTGAATTAAGGAATATTTGTGAAAAAATAATTAGGCAGCAAAAAAAGATAAAGCCATGTAATGCAATTGGATTTTCCTTTTACCTTCCTGGTTCAGATAGTGATGGTCCCTATACGGCAGGGAAAGCTGATTGGGCGCCTAATGGTTTGTGGGAACAAGCTGGCAATGTTGCAACTGGAAATTATTCAAAACACAAACTTGTGGTCAAAACCGGAGGTGTTTTAGGCATAAAGTAAAATGATCCCCTGAAGCCCTGACAACGTGCTTTTGGATAATAAATCAGAAACATTTTTACGGAGGGACGAACAATGGCTCGAAAAAAGATTGATAAGGAAACCAAGAAGGCGATTCTGGAAGCCAGGAAGATGATTGCCGATGTGGCTCGGACGGATGGCAACGAGGCTGAGACCCGCAGACGAGTTGAACGTATCTTTGAATCGGTCATGGGTTATGACGCCTTCAAACACATATCCAGGGAGCATGCTGTTCGAGGTGCCGGAGAGACGGAGCACTGTGACTTCGCCATTCAATTGGACAATGGCGAAACGGCTAAGCCAGTAATATTTGTGGAACTGAAGCGGGTTAACGTTGATCTTGCGCCCAAGCATCTCAAGCAGGTCTCATCCTACGCAATCAACGCTGGATGCGAATGGATAATACTTACCAACGGAAGAGAATGGCGGCTATACCATGTCAGTTTCGGCCAACCGCCAGAGACTAAGATGATTCATTCTTGGAACCTTCTGCAGGATGAGCCAGCCGAACTGGCTGAGAAATTCTCGATTGTTGGTTACCGCAACGTCAGGGCCAATGGACTAGATAAGCTTTGGGAAAAAACTAATGTCCTCACCCCAAACAATCTGCTCAGTGCCATCCTCTCAGAGGATTCAATTAAGCTATTACGCCGACAACTGAGGAAGGCAACCGACGTTCTTGTCTCCCCCGAAGAGGTCGTAGGAGCCATTCGGCGTATGCTGAATGAGGTGGCCCTGGGAGAGATGGAAAACATCAAGATTTCACTACCTGAGAAGAAGAAGCGTATGCGAAAACCGAAACCGACACCTCCCGTCCAAGAAACACTTCCGGAAAGCCAGAGCCCGGAAGGTACTTAATATGCTTCCAACCGCTTATGTCTCTAGGCAAGCTTCAAGATGCACAAAGATGGCTCAGAGGAAATAATTTTTGCGTTTTGATTTGTAATTTTGATTTTTAACTTTTAATATTTGATTTGGTCTTTATGCTTTCTCCAACATCTGAACTTATCGCTATTCTTGATTTCGGCTCGCAGTACAGCCAACTGATTGCCCGGCGCGTGCGTGAGCAGCACGTTTATTCGCTGTTGGTCAGCCCCGAGATTTCCGCTGACGAACTTCGGAAAATGTCGCCAGCTGGTTTGATCCTTTCCGGCGGACCGGCTAGCGTCTATGAGAAAGACGCTCCTAAACCGGACCCGGAGATATTCTCTCTGGGTATACCTGTTCTGGGAATCTGCTACGGTATGCAGGTCGTCTGTGATTTGCTCGGTGGCAAGGTATCTTCTACCCCGGCTCACGAATACGGCCGAGCTAAGCTCAGTATCTCCAAAGAAAACCGCCTCCTTCAGGGTATACCCTCCGAGACTACCGTCTGGATGAGCCATGGCGACCAGGTCGATAAACTTTCCGATGACTTTACGCCCTTGGCAGCTACGGCATCGTGTGCCTGTGCAGCTGTCAAGCACCGCGAGCGCGACGTCTATGGCTTGCAATTTCATCCAGAAGTTACTCACACCCCGCGCGGAGCTGAGATCTTTCGCAATTTTCTCTACGAAATTTGCCACTGCACCGGCCAATGGCAGATAAGCAACTTCATTGACCAGACCATCGATGACGTTCGCCAACGCGTCGGCAAATCTAAAGTCATTTGCGGGCTAAGCGGTGGGGTTGACTCTTCCGTGGTCGCTGCCTTACTGCACAGGGCCATCGGCGATCAGCTCAATTGCATTTTTGTGGATAACGGCCTGCTCCGCAAAGCTGAGGCTGAGTATGTCGCTCAAACTTTCCGCAACCACTTCTCTATGCACTTGGTCGTCGTCGATGCTGCCAAGAGTTTTTTGGATAAGTTAGCCAACGTTACCGACCCTCAAGAGAAACGCAAAATCATTGGCCATGAGTTTATTGAAGTTTTCAAGACCGCCGCCAAGGACATCCCCGACGCCAAGTTTTTGGCTCAGGGCACTCTTTATCCCGACGTGATTGAATCTGGCCAAGGTTTCGCCGGACGGGCCGACACCATCAAGGGCCATCACAACGTGTGGGGCCTGCCCGAGGAGTTGGGCTTTGAATTGGTCGAGCCCCTCCGCAACTTGTTTAAAGACGAGGTCCGCGTTGTCGGCGAACACCTCGGATTGCCCGAGGAAATCGTCTGGCGACATCCGTTCCCAGGCCCGGGCTTGGCTGTTCGGATCATCGGTAATATTACGCCGGAGCGATTGGAAAAGCTTCGCCAAGCTGACGAGATTTTACTCGAGGAAATTCGAGCTGCGAATCTCTACCGCTCTACCAGTCAGGTATTTGCCGTTCTGTTGCCGGTTGCTAGTGTTGGGGTTATGGGTGATGGGAGAAGTTACGAGGCTAACGAACTCATCGTCGTCCGAGCTGTCGAGACTGCTGACTTCATGACCGCTGACTGGGTGCACTTGCCCTACGAGGTTCTCGCCATAATCTCCAGCCGAATCATCAACGAGGTGCCCGGCGTCAACCGCGTAGCCTACGATATCTCCAGCAAACCACCTGCCACTATCGAGTGGGAATAATCAATCGCCCTGGCGCAATTGCTTCGCAAAATCTCTGCTCATTTCTTCCGGATTGTCTGAGCATATTATGGCTGAGCAGACAGCTACGCACTTGGCTCCCGCGGCGATCACCTGGGCGACATTGTCCAAACTAATTCCCCCGATATTCACCCGCGGTAAATCAATCTCCCTAGCTGTTTGCTGAACATACTCTAGGCCCATCGGCTTGGCTGAGGGCTTGGTACCAGTCGCAAAAATTGGCCCAACGCCAATGTAATCCGCTCCATCAGCCACTGCTCCTTTAGCCTGGGCGAGGCTATGCGTACTAATGCCAACCACCATTTGGCTGGGGAGCACCTTGCGAGCGTCAGCTACGGGCAAATCCTCTTGGCCCAAGTGCACGCCATCAGCCCCAACGGCTACGGCAATGTCCGGCCGATCGTTAATAATAAACAGCTTACCTTGCTCTTGGCAAAGCTGACCTATCTTCTTAGCCAACGCTAGATACTCGCCTGCCGCCATATTTTTTTCTCTGAGCTGAACACAATCCGCTCCGCCAGCCAAAACATCCTTGGCCACCTCCAGCGGATCCTTCCTGCAGAGTTCGGAGCTGATCAGCACGTACAGTCGCATTTGCTCCAGCTTTTCTTTAGCTGAGCCTCTGCTTATCAACTGCACCTCCCACTCGTAACAGCGGTAGCGCAGCTGTTCGAGCTTCTTGGCTGCTTTGGGCTCTACTGTTTTGGAAAACTCCTCCAGCACTCTCAAGGATTCGGTTACTCTCTTACAGGCTGCGGTTACTACAGCCAAGGGATCGCTGCGATCCATCTCTCCCGCCAAGCACAGCTCGGTGCCTACGTCGCCCGGCGTATTTCTGCTGGCTAACAGTTCTTGGCCAGCGAGCATGGCCGCCACTTCGCGCAGTTCATGGCGAGCGGCTTTTAGCTGACCACTTAGCACAGCTACGTCGAGCACGAACCGAGCATAATCTTCCATCACCCGCAGAGCCTCCCGCGTGCGATTGAAATTCGCGTCCAGTATTCTCATCAAGGCCTTGTCCATCATTCGATTCCGTTGCCTAAAGAAAAGATGCTAAATCGGAACCTACAGACCATACAGCAGATCGCCTAAGCTGTCAAATTAAGACAGTATAAGGGCTCACGAATTTGAACCTGTTCAGTTGATGACTCTTGTAATTGAAATTAGTTGAAGGACTATCGGCATGGATGCCAAAGAAATCAAAAACATTGGCTGCATTTGCACCAAACTCTGCAAGCCCCCAGGCAGCCAGGCAATCATCAAGGCACAAGAGCGTCGGCCCGTGGTGCCATTAAATCAACCGATGATTCTTTCTTCCCTTCAGACTATTCCGGACTTAATTATATCATAGAGTCGCCTGAGCTGCGGCTCATCACTTTGTATGCGAGTTCTCAACTCGTCTTCGGAACCTGTCCTTAATATTGCACATAAGGGATGTAGTAGAGGAGGACGAAGACGTTTTAGACTCTTCGCCACATTAGCCAATCCCTTACGGTCCTGGCTTAACTCTGCCATAGTTGTCGGAGAAGACCGATCTTGCCAATGACTGAAAAACCAGACAAATAGATTGGCGTATCTTTTGGCATAGTCTTTGAGATCGAGCCATTCGTGCGTGCTTTCGTATCCGTGTTTTCCATGGATATATTGCTGGACGAATGAACTGCCAGACACGAGACAATCTAACAACTCCTTTTCCCACAAGGCTACAGGCCTTGTGTCAAAACACCCGTCCCCAAAGAACTTTTCCCAATTGTCAGTCGAAAGTTCGGGGGATTCCGCAGCGGCAGGATGCTCGTTTCTTTGCATGCTTGGCTTGAACTTTGCCCACAATGCCAGCCTAAAATAGGCCGGATTGTGCTTAAATCTCACGTTGGCCTTCAATGAATTGAGAGAATTATAAACGGACAAGCCGGGCCTTCTAAAGTAACCGGCCTCGTAGTCAACATAGTCGAGTTCCGCTGCTCGTTCCCTGCTATGCCAAGTCAGAGGAAATTGGGGCATGAAATATATCCTGGCACGCGGATTGTTTAATCGGATCTTTTTTAGCTTATCTTTATGCTCCGTAAGATGCCAGAAGTGTACGGCTGCAATACATATAACGTCGACATCATCAAGAGAAAGAAGACAATCCGCAATCTGTGTATTGATTTCTTCTCCGACTACAGTGCTACACTTCTCCTTATGCCCATACATATCTAAAATTAGGTAGGGCAAGACCCCCTGGTTCTTGCGGCTTTGCATATCTAGGAACATGTAAAGAGCGAGCACTAGCAGTGCCGTAACAAGACATGCTATACTGGTGGGCAAGAATCCTAACTGTAGACCATATAGAAAAGATAGAACTCCACGCAAAACAACGACTAGCACTCCGGCCAAAGCCATGAGGCTTATCGGCAATTTTGCCTTCCACAAGGCCATAAGGTAATGTCTTATAGTAATCCAAAGAGAACCAGATACTTTCCAAAAAATTCTGAACTTGTTAATCGCAACAACCACTCCCCCCAAAATGACGACCCAGAAAATGGACGGACCTAGGCCGACCTTTTGTTTTACCCAGTCATTGAAGTAATTCACGGGCGGTGACAGCAGCAAGCCGGCAACTAAGACCACAAGGCCGCGCAAAACGCACTGTCGGTCATGCCGTGTTTTCCGATCGGGACCTTCCGCACCCACCATGAACTTCTCCTAGGCTCGCGGATACACACCCCGAGCACCCATCTCTCGCATAATGGTACCTGAGCGGCGAGATATGTGCCGCTCAATCCCCAGGGTTCTCGCTTGTGGAGATACTAGACCTCTGCTCCAGATTGTGAGCTATATCCTTCCCGTTGCTAGGATGCTTTTGTTCGAATCTTCGCACAACTGCAAATCCCATAAGACAACTGAAGAATATGCTTGCGACGACCATTGCCCAGCCCATTTGGACCCTCCTGCTAGTTTGTTCCGCCATTTTGGACTTCGCCCCAAGGCCCATCGGGGCCTAGCGTCCTCTTAATTATACTATTCGTCAAGGTTTTTTTCAATTTTTTTTCACTAAAGGACTTATCGTCATTATGTAGAGTATGCCATTAGCTATTCAAACATCGGGGCCACAGAATACAGCCCTACGAAAGGCTAACGGTAAGCAAGTTCAAGACAAGTAAATGCAAGGAGTTACGCACGTCTACTGAGCAAGTGAAGGCCGGTCCGATAAATCTAACAATTCAGCTAGGGCGGGATCGGTGAGGAACCACCCGTCCTGGCTAGGCGTGAAGGGAATATTAGCTTTTAATGGAATGGGGCTCTGCCCCTCAACGTAAATGGCGGGGGGCTTGGGTGCGCAGCCGCTGCAGAAGCTCAGCCAAACGATCGCGATCATGAGAATATACCGCATCGTGAATCTCCTGCAGGTGAGCTAGACGCGCTTTTCGCTGCTGACGCTGCTGCCAGGCACGAATCAGAAATGGTAGGCTAGAAACAATCCCAGCCAAGGCGGAAAGTAAAGCGAGAAGCAGTTTCATTTATTTTGAATCCTCGTCGCCCCGAGCTAACTTTTCAGCTACATCCTCAGCGGCTGTGCCCAGAATGAATAGGCCTGCGATTGCTATGATGGCGGTTACCAGCTTAGCGGCTACAGCCTGTTCAAAACCCAACACCACAGCTACCGAACCAGCTAGGGCGGTAAGGGCACTAACAAACTTACGCGATCTTAGAAGTGCTCGTATTACTGACATTTTAATAAATCTCCTCTGCGGACACTTGGTGTCCTTGCTAATTGATCTGAGCGAAACTCGAACGCTGGGCTGGGGTTTCGCGATTTTCATCTAAACGCTTTTGAATATCTCTAAGGCTCAGCTTGATTTCTTCGAGGCTGAGCTGAAAATGTTCGCGGTCGGCCCGGTAGGCAGCTAAGCTCACCGACTGCTGATCGGAGTGAATACTACGGCTCTGGATGTGCGATACCAGCATAGCTACGAACACGCTCTGTAGAGCCATCACCGCCCCCAATAGAGCCGTGACCAACTTTGTCGCTGTTTTGCCGTTTGAATTTGCTGCGTTCATTCGCTTAACCTTATCTGCCCGTTTGGCTGTGGTAGTAACTGCAGCGGAGGCTCAACTGAGCCTTGGCCCAGGGCGGATTCTGCTGATCGGTGATTTCATATTCACTAATTTCCGTGCCATCCAGGCTGCTGGAGGTTCCGTATTGCACGTACTGAGCATTGGAGCCGCGGGTCTTGTCGGCATAAAGAGCGTTGGCAGCAATGTCCGCTAGAACGGCCAACTCGCTCAGCACGTTGGCCTTGTCGCCCAGCTCGTCGGTATTCTTGCGAGCGTATATATCCACCTGCAGATTGACGATGGTTACCCGGTTGGTAGTGCTGTCGGCTGCATCGTATTCCTGGTCTTTGAGCCAGACCATCGCCACGACAGCATTTTGCTTAGCCAACTCTTCGCCGTAATCTTTGTCGTCCAGAATCACCACCTCGGCAAAGGCAGCTACTCCAGAGGTGCGTTCGGCACCAGCCAGGGTCTGTTGAACGTTATTGATCAGAGCCCAGCGACGGTTGTTGGTGTTGATTACCCCGGCAGCCGAGGCTGACGCTATCACTGTAAATTGTGTTGACACTAATCCCATGGTTAGATCCTCACCAGGCCGGCCTGCATAGCATACGGCGAGCCGCCCTTATTGACTGTAGCTTTGACGTAGTAAGGCGTGTTGTAGGCTAAACTCGCAGCACCGGCGAAGTAAAACACTCCATTGGCGCTGTCGGCCACGTCGTCGC
>SDBV01002818.1_pt1 | contig 25941 bp, 25 predicted proteins | sample 2277081 | NCBI WGS metagenome assembly SDBV01 (sample SAMN10402039, study PRJNA504765) | marine sediment metagenome | isolation source: marine sediment core GS10_PC15, 223 cmbsf | place: Arctic Ocean: Southern Knipovich Ridge | collected 2010 | reverse complement strand
AACAGCTTTCTCTTGCCGGTGAAATTATTTAACAATTGAAAACAGAGTACACATTGTTCTTAACAATTTTAAATATCAACATGTATATTTGAGCGAAAGTGATTTTATTCTAATTTAATATTAAATCAATAAGATTGGCTTTATAACACCATATTGATGATTTCAAAAATAGGATCAAAGTTTAAGGATTTAAGCACATCTCTCCCCGATATATCTAATTTGAAACATTTAGGAATCATCCCAAATTCGTTTTTATTTATTTATATGCATTTTAAAATATTATTTATTCACAAAAAAAATTTCTCTTAAATGAACCTCCAACAAGTATTTGACAACAACAAAGAATGGGTACAATCAAAGTTGAAAACCGATGATAATTATTTCGAAAATTTAGCGAAAGGTCAAAACCCTGAAATTCTTTACATAGGATGTTCCGACAGCCGGGTAACAGCAGAAGAAGTGATGGGCTTAGGGCCAGGAGATGCTTTTGTTCACCGGAACATTGCAAACATGGTTCCCAACACCGATTTGAATGTGATGTCTGTAATTAACTATGCAGTCGTGCACCTGGAGGTAAACCACATTGTCGTTTGTGGCCATTACTATTGTGGGGGTGTGAAAGCCGCTATGGAATCTAAAGACATGGGAATTCTTAATCCCTGGCTAAGAAATATCCGTGATGTTTACAGACTGCACAAAAAAGAGTTGAATGCAATAAGCGATGAAGATGAAAAGTACAGACGCCTTGTGGAACTCAATGTACAGGAGCAATGTGTAAATGTAATTAAAACCTCCCAAGTCCAAATTGCCTACAAATCAAGAGGAATTACGGTACATGGATGGGTGTTTGACATACGTAGCGGAAAATTGACAGACCTGAAAATAGATATCAGAAAGGTACTGGAAGAAATTACAGAAATATATAAAATTGAATAAATCCAGTCAAAAAGGTAAAAGGTGTTAACTACACTTACTACTATTATGCACTAGTATCGAAATTCAATTTATTTGTGTTTTCGTGTGAATTTCCCTATCATTATACCTTCATTAACCACAACCCTCTATGTCTGAAAATAACGTTAAACCACCGATCTGGTTTTGGATAGTATCCGCATTAGCCCTCATCTGGAATTTGATGGGAGTTGCAAACTTTATAATGCAGGTAACAATGACTCCCGAAGTTTTGGCAGCACTTCCTGAAGCTGAGAGGGTTTTGTATGAATCATCTCCAACATGGGCAAATATTGCATTTGCCGTTGCCGTATTTGGTGGTTCATTGGGTTGCCTGCTGTTACTTCTCAGAAAACAGCTGGCTACTGCGTTTTTAGTCACATCCCTGGCTGGTGTTATTGTTCAGATGATTCATTCGGTTTTAAGCGATGCATTTGAAGTATATGGACCGGGCGGAATGATCATGCCAATCATGGTGATCGCTGTTGGAGCATTGCTTATTTGGCTATCGATCAGCGCTATAAAGAAGGGTTGGATTAGTTAAGGTGGTAGCTAAAAGCTCAATGCTGAAGGCTCAAGGCTGATTTTACTCATAGCTCACAGCTAATAAGCTCAAAACTCAAATCTCAACCAGCTTTGTTACCAAGTATATTCCGGTGGTTGTATCCCATTCATCCGGATATACAAATTCGCTTTCGCCCTGTGGTTGGTAAGATGGTCCTGTACATAAAAGAAAGCAAATTCACGACTTACAATATTTCCGCTATGATACATCTTGCATTTCCCCCCCTCATAGTCACCTCGAAGAGGGACTTTGAGGATTTCAAGGTTTACAGCTATACTACCACGTATATTCCGGAGGCTGAATCCCATTCAGGCGGATATACAAATTCGCTTTCGCCCTGTGGTTCGTCAGGTGGTCCTGTACATAAAAGAAAGCAAATTCACGGCTTACAATATTACCACTGTGGTACATCTTGCATGTTTCGTTAAGCTTCTCCTCAGTAATCGAAAAGATAACTTTTTCTGTGTAATCAAACCCGTCTTCCAGCATCCTGATAATTTCTGATTTCGCCATGCCTTCTGCTGGTGGGGTCTCCGCAACAACTTCCATCCCCTCCACATAACGCTGTGTAAGTAATTTTATCGTATAACCAATATGCACTATCTGTTCGGCAAAAGTTTTGCTCACTTCGGTGGGCTTCCAGGTATATTTTTCTTCGGGCATTGCCCTTGCTACCTCAAGGCAGTGTTCGCGGGCTTCCTGCCAGACAGGAAGGTACATTTTACCAAAATCCGTAACCGGTACCTCCTCCAAATTCTGGGCAAAGGAGATGTTCAAGTTCATCACTCCTAATAATATAATAGTCAAGTAATTTTTCATATTCTGTCAGTTTATTTTATTCCAAAAATCCTTCTTTTAAAAATTCAGGGTTGGGGTATTTATAAAACCCTTCGCCGCTTTTTACACCCAGCTTCCCCCGATTGATATATGTTTTCAACAATCCTGCTATTCGTCCATCGCTTCCATCTTTATTGTATTTCACAACATGCAATGCAGTATCCAACCCGATACTATCCAGAATTCCAAAAGGCCCGGATTGGGTGTTAAAATTACCCATCCAAGAGCGGTCCACATCCTGAATGGTGGCAGTCTTATTTACAATCAATCTGGCAGCAGCGCCCAATACGGCCATCAACATGGTATTGAACAGATACCCGGGAGTTTCATTCTTTATAATAACCGGAGTTTGATTTAATTTTAATCCTACCTGATACAATAGGTCAGGAATCCATTTCTCAGTGTTGGGATGTGGCATAATGTCCACCACATTCGCTTTGAATACATCATGGAAATGGAAAGCACAAAACCTTTCGGGCCTGCCGGTTTCGTTTGCAAAATGTGAAGGCAGCAGGTACGAGGTATTTGTAGTAAATATTGTGTGTTCAGGGCAAAGATTCCCAAATTGGGCCCATACTTTCCTTTTCAATTCAATATCTTCCGTGACTGATTCACTTACAAAATCTACATCCAAAGCGGCTCTTGCAGAATCGGTAGTCCATGAAATTCTTTTATTTACTACTTCCGCTTCTTCTTGTGATATTTTACCCGTACTGATCAACCTTCTTAGAATTTTCTGATGTACGAATTGCGCCTTTTCAATTGCTCGCTTATCAATATCATAAATCGTAGTACTATAACCACTTATAGCCGCCTGAAGTCCTACCCTAAGGCCCAGAACCCCACTACCAAGGATCAGTACATTTTTTATATCCTCAAATCTCAGCACCATAGTTTTCATTTTTCAATAAAAATTACTGATTCGATTGTATTGGATAGCATTGCTTGCATTTTGTCCACAAGCCTTCACCACATGGATAAGGTTTGCGAATCGTGGATCTTTTGTTACTCCCTTTTTGTACCGCGCATAGATCTGTTGAACAATAACTCCAATTTTAAATGCTCCAAATACATAATAAAAAAGGATCTCTTCTTTTCGACCACTTGTATCAATGTACCGTCGTACTACTTCTTCCCGGGTAAGATTTCCCGGAAGCCAAGTCAGGTTAAAGTTTTGCAGTAGTTTATTATCAGCCTCTTCACACCAATATGCGAGGGTTGTTCCCAGATCCATCAACGGATCGCCCACAGTAGCCATTTCCCAATCCAGGACCGACAGGATCTCGGCGGGGTCTTCGGGGTTTAGTACAAGGTTATCATATTTATAATCATTGTGAATCAGAGCAGGTTTTCCATCCTGGGGCATGTTGTTTTGCATCCAGTCAATTACAAGGTTCATTTCTACCAGCGGGTCTGTTTCTGCATTTATATATCGTTTTGACCAACCTTCTACCTGACGATTAATATATCCTTCTGGTTTGCCAAGTGAATTAAGACCGGTAGATTCAATATCGATATCATGAAGATACTTGAGATTATCCACTGCTGACTCTGAAATTGTTTTCATAAGTTCAGAAGTTAACGTCATACCTTCGGGTGGTTTGTTTCTTAGAATGATGCCTTTCACTCGCTCCATAATATAAAATGGAGCCCCGAGGATATTTTCATCCGAACAAAAATGCAATGGAGCCGGAATGAGATGATAATGGTCTTTAAGCAATGACAGTACTTTGAATTCGCGCCCCATATCATGCGCTGATTTAATATTAGCACCAATTGGCGGACGACGCAGCACGTACTCCTTTTCTCCATTCCGCAGGAGGTATGTGAGGTTCGAAAAACCACTTGGAAACTGCCTAATAGATAAATCATCTTCTGTAAAAGAAAGATATTGACGTAAGTATTCTTTAAGGATCAAGGGATCAACTTCTTCCCCGGACCTGATGCTGACAGCCTGGTCAACCAAATTATTGTGTGGTTCAGGCATACTTTTTTAGAATATTCCTGGCTAATGCAGATTTATGTACCTCATCCGGGCCATCATAAATCCTGGCACCACGCTCATGGCGATACCACCAGGCAAGGGGTGTGTCATCGGTAATGCCAAGTGCCCCGTGGGTTTGAATGGCTTTGTCGAGAACATCCATCAAAATATTAGACACATAAAATTTAATAGTAGATATTTCGTTCCGGGCGGCTTTGCTTCCTTCCTTATCTATTTTACTTGCAGTATGTAGTACCATCAACCTGGCGGCATCAATAGATGCCCTGCTTTCGGCTATCCAGCTTCTTATTGTCTGTTTGTCCGAAAGCATTGTGCCGTTTCCCATATCCCTTTTTGAGGCATACGAACACATCAAGTCGAAAGCACGTTCGCAAATTCCAATCCAGCGCATACAGTGATGTATCCTGCCCGGCCCCAGCCGCTGTTGAGCCAGTGTAAAGCCATCGCCTTCTTTTCCAATAAGGTTATGTGCAGGAACTTTGCAATCCCGATACCGGATTTCTCCATGACTGAAATACCCTTCCCCTGCTTTACCCATGACGGGGATGTTACGCTCCAGATTAAAACCGGGATTGTCTGTAGGAACAATGATCATGCTCGCGCGACGATACGGTCCTGCATTTTCATCAGTAATTGCCATTACAATTGCAAAGGCAGCACCGTCAGCAGATGAAGTAAACCATTTATGGCCATTGATAGTGTAAACACCTTTTTCAAGACTGGCCGTTGTTCCCATGTTTACCGGATTAGATCCTGCAAACTCAGGTTCTGTCATGGAAAAACAGCTGCGAATTTCACCTCTAATTAAAGGAGATAGATATTTTTCCTTTATTCCGGGGGAAGCATACTTACCTAATAACTCAATATTTCCAATGTCAGGGGCCTGGCAATTAAACACATAATGTCCAAATGGCGATGTACCCAATATCTCACTGATTTGGGCAAATTCCAACATGGATAGCCCCTGCCCACCTTCTTCTTTCTTTAAATATGGAGCCCATAAATCTTTTGCCTTGACTTTTTCTCTTATCTGATCCAACACGGTAATGGTTTTACCCACCGGTTGATTTAGCAGGGATATCTCGATGGGATACAATTCATTTACAACAAACTCCTTTACCTTGGGGTGAAGTTTACGTAGTGGTTCTGTGGAAAATATTTCAACCATATTTAAATCCTATTATTATTTCTAAATTGTGTATCCACCATCAGCAGTATAAACACCACCTGTACAAAATGATGCAGCATCTGAGGCCAGAAACAATGCCAGCCCCGCAATATCCTCGGGGCCTGCAACTTGTGGCAAGGCTTGTTTTGCAAGTACATACTTCAATACTTTTTCATTCGAAATTAAAGCCTCGCTGAATTTGGTTTCAACCAACCCGGGACATATTACGTTTGCGCGAATTCCTTCTTTTCCCCATTCCCTGGCTAATACTTTTGTTAAGGTGATCAAAGCTGACTTACTCATACTGTACAATCCCAGGCCCATGCCGGGGGATATGCCCTCGATACTACTGATGTTTATAATAGAGCATCCTGTGTTTTTTTTGAGGTAGGGATACACCAGTTTACAAAGTTCAAGTGGTCCTTTCACGTTAACCTGGAAAATTTTGTCAAATGCCGCTTCTTCTGTTTCAACGATGGGGCCATATACCGGGTTAATAGCAGCATTATTAATAACGATATCAATTCTTCCAAATTTTTCGATGGTTAAATCAACAAGGTCACGGATTTGATTCATGTCACCCATATGTGCTGCGATTCCAACTCCGTTAATTCCCTCATTTTTAAATTCTACAATTGTAGCATCCACAGCTTCCTGCTTTCGGGATGAAACAACAACGGTAGCTCCATGAGAACCCAATATCCGGGCAATTTCTTTACCTATCCCTTTGCTTGCTCCTGTAACAATGGCAACTTTTTTAGACAGAGAAAATTTTTTATCTAATTCCATGACTGATATATTTGACAATTGCGCCTAATTTAAGAAAATATAATTTACATATTATTATAATCTTATTACCTGCCTTATACGATTGAAATTATGAAATGCGTTCAGTTTAATCAAACAGGAACACCTGCAGAAGTATTATCCGTCCAGGAAATACTTATCCCTGAGCCTCAAAAGGGTGAAATACGGATCAGAGTAACTGCAGCTAATATTAACCCTTCGGATATCATGTTCATTCGAGGATTGTATGGTATCCTACCGGAATTCCCTTCTCCTGCCGGTTTTGAAGCCACCGGAATTATTGATAAATGTGGAGATGGCACCAATTTAAAGGCAGGAATGCATGTGATTTTTACTGCCGTTGGGGTATGGCAGGAATACGTAGTGGTGGCCGAAAATCGCGTTTTCCCGGCTCCCGAAGGAATGGATGCAAAGGTAGCGTGCCAGGCATTTGTAAATCCTTATACCGCATATGCCATGATTAATGAGTCAGGTTTGATAAAAGGACAGTGGCTTATGCTTACAGCCGGAGGATCAGCTTTTGGGCAGTTTGCAATTCAAATGTGCAAAAAAAGGGGTATAAATTCAATTTGCACCGTCCGGCGCGATGACCAAATTGATGATTTAATAGCTCTTGGAGCTACAGCCGTAATCAATACTGAAACAACCAACCTCGCAAAGGAGGTAATGAATATAACGGAAAGTTCAGGTGTTGATTTTGTATTTGATGCTGTAGGTGGTGACCTGGGAGCTTTGGCACTTGGATGCCTTGCACAAGGAGGAACTATGCTTGTTTATGGTTTATTAAGCTTAAAAAACATACCTTTAAACAGCGGACTTATGATATTCCAGAAACTTACCATCAAGGGTTTTTGGTTTACTTCATGGCTTACTACCCTGACCAGGGAAGAGAAAATAAAGGCCGCGGGTGAAATTTTTGAATTGATGAATACCGGAGAGTTACAGGCAAATGCAGAAGCTACCTACACCCTTGAAAATGTGGCCAAAGCTGTGACGCACGCTGATTCACCCGGAAGAAAAGGTAAGATAATTTTAATAATTTCATGAAGTATTCTTCGTTAGTAATTTGCAAATGTTATAAATACAGATTAATTTGAAAACCAATAACAAACTGGCTATTTTTTATTTCCTCTTTTGGTGGGTGAACACATGTAGAGAAGGTTAATCGTGTATGAAGCATACTTTCGAAGGTCTTACAGATGAACAAGTATTAGAATCAAGATCAAAATTTGGTTCAAATGAATTAACTCATCACGAAACTGAGAGTTTCTGGGACAAGTTAATCCATAATTTTAAAGACCCCATTATAATCATTCTCAGTGTAGCGTTGGTGGTAATATTAATCCTTTCTTTTTTAGGACTTACCGAATGGTATGAGGCCGCTGCCATTGCCATTGCAGTTGCCCTGGCTACCCTTGTGGCTACTTTTTCTGAATTCAAAAATGAAGCTTCATTCCAAAAATTACAGGAAGAAGCTTCGCTCATAGACAACACCGTATTTCGCAATGGGCACCTTACGAAAATTGTTGTAAATGAAATTGTGAAAAATGACCTGGTATTTTTACAATCAGGAGATAAAACCCCTGCCGATGGGTATCTTGTCCATGGGAACATAAAAGTAAACCAGGCATCACTCACAGGGGAATCAGTAAGTGTCACTAAAGAAGGAGCTCCCGAGCATTATCGGCATGAAAAAGATTTTTCGAGCCGATATGACGTATTTCGTGGTTCGGTAGTTGAGGATGGAGAAGCCATAATGAAGGTAGATACAGTTGGGGATCATTCCTTTTACGGTAGTCTGGCAGGGGAATTATCGAATGCCGATGACCGTCTTTCTCCATTACAAATAAAACTGAAAGGCCTGGCTCAATTAATAAGTAAATTCGGATATATCGCAGCAATATTTATTGCAGTTGCTTTCTTTTTCCAAAAATCAGTATTTGAAAATAATTTTGATGGCCAGAAAATTGAGGTTTATTTCAGTAACTGGGAAACATTTGTACCTGACATACTTGATGCCCTTGTTTTATCAATTATAATCGTTGTAGCAGCAATTCCGGAAGGGTTGCCCATGATGATTGCAATTGTTCTGTCACTGAACATGCGGAAGCTTCTTGTGGAAAAAGTACTGGTTAGAAGATTGTTAGGTATTGAAACTGCGGGAAGTATGAATATCCTCTTTTCAGATAAAACGGGTACAATAACCAAGGGAAAACTTGAACCTCAGATTTTTATGTCCGGAAATGGTAACACTTATAATGATATCACTTCCATCCCGCAAAACTTAAAAACATTGCTTGGTTTGTCCATCCTTGAAAATACATCATCCTATATATCTCCGGACGGAGAAATTGTAGGAGGGAATATTACTGAACGGGCATTGATAAGATTTCTTTCCAAAGATGATATGGAATTTATCGATAATCTTGGTGCAACCGAGGAAAGTAATATTTTATTTAGTAGTGTCTGGAAATTTTCTGCTACCCAGATTTTTATTTCTGTTGTACCCGGCATTTCTGAAAACAGGTTTACATTAATAAAAGGTGCCCCTGAGGTAATATTACCCATATGTACTCAAACCTTTAATGAAAATGCTACAAGATCTTCCTTTTCACTTAGTGAAGAGCTTTCTGATAAAATGAATAACCTCGCTGATTCAGGTATCCGATTAATAGCGCTTGCCATTTCGTCAGAAGAACTCAGGGATGGTGCACTTCCTGTCACAGCTACACTGGTCGGAATCATAGGAATTAGTGATGAGATACGGGAAGAATCTAAGTGGGCTATTGAAGAAGTTCAACGGGCTGGAATACAAGTTGTAATGATTACCGGCGACCGTAAAGGTACAGCAGCAGCCATCGCCAGTGATGTAGGGTTGTTGCAAAGTGAAGATGACATGATCCTGGTATCGAAGGAATTGAAAGAACATACCGATGATGAAGTCAAAAAAGTATTACCAAATCTGCGTGTTATCGCCCGTGCTTTACCTACAGATAAAAGCAGGTTGGTTCGTTTATCAAAAAGCCTGGGCAAAGTAGTTGGCATGACTGGTGATGGCGTCAATGATTCGGTTGCACTAAAACAGGCTGATATCGGGGTTGGAATGGGAAGCGGTTCGGAAGTATCAAAAGAAGCAAGTGATATTGTGATCTTAGATGATAATTTCCACTCTATAAGCAATGCCATTCGTTATGGACGGACTATTTTTAAGTCCATTAGAAAGTTTATTGTATTCCAGCTTACGGTAAATGTTGCTGCGGTAAGTACGGCATTTATTGGCCCTTTAATTGGTATCGATTTCCCATTAACAATTATTCAGATCCTATGGATCAATATTATAATGGACACCCTGGCCGCCATTGCTTTTGGTGGTGAACCGGCCCTCGTTCGTTACATGGATGAACCCCCGGTTGACAGGGAAGAAAATATCCTTACAAGGGCTATGCTATCTTCCATCTTTACCTCAGGTATTTTCATCATGGTTTTTGGCCTTTTTTTCCTGAGTTATCCGCCTTTTGGGGAATTGTTTACACGAAATGGGGTTCCTGACTATTTCGTTCTGCAAACCGCTTTTTTTAATATTTTTATTTTTATGATCATTATCAATGGATTCAATGTCCGAACAGAAAAGATCAACTTGTTAGATCATCTGATTGAGAACAAAAGCTTTATAACGGTAATGGGCGGGATACTGGTGTTGCAGGTAATCTTCACATATATAGGTGGCAACATATTACGCACAACCGCGCTTACAGTAGAGGAATGGATAATTATTTTTGCCTTTTCAATGTTGATTGTACCGGTAGATATAATCAGGAAATTGATTATGAAAATGAGTGCTGACCAGTAGACGGTAGCCACAGATTGTATTTATTCCCAGACAGGTTCTCATTTCAGGAATTAGCTGATTTACCAGCAAAGCACACAATACTGATACCTAAGGGGGGTGGTAAACCAATCCCATCACTTATAAAAACTTGTCATTATCGGGCCTGCTTGTCTGCCCTTTAGCGAAGGTTTGTCCCCGTAATCCAAAACTTAGGAGTTCCTGAACAACAATTCTAAACTTTCGTCATGAAGGGCATTCCTGTTATGGGATTGGCTTCTCCACCGGAAAGGCGGACAAGGCCGCTAAAGAGCGTCTTAAATACGGTAATTGGGACTACTCCGATCATCCGGCAGCACTTTGCGATTACGGTGCCATTTCTGACATCTTCACTAATGACCATGCAGCACCATCCTCACAATGTTATATCAGCGCTGACCTGGCAATACAGGGCAGGGATAGATTTGTAGCAGGACATAGGGTAGGGCTCCGCAAAGATGAGAGAATTAAAACAACTGAAGTCTACAAAGTTGTCAATATTTTGGTTTCGTCAGGACTGAAAATATAGGTTTTGGTAATTTCTTGTTCAACATAATTCAGCATAGGATTATTGATTTTGTAAATGTACTTTACCTTTTTGCCTAATAATTCTTCTCTACGATCATAGTATATTTTTAGGGCTTCTATCCTTCCATTGAAATTTCGCTTTTTAAGTTCTGCTATCACTCCATCCAATGATGAGTCTTTCCATCCGGAGTATCTATCAAGTTCTTTTTGATGACAATAGTCCAAGCTATCCATCCCCGTGATAACACCAATGTCCTCTGAGCTAATTATCTTCATATTTAAATCTATTTTTACTCCCTCTTCCATAGTCTGCTCATGCTCCATTACAACTAAATCACGTGGAGAAGGCTTTGAACAAGCTGTTAAAATATAGGAGAAAATAAAGACGGCTAATACAGATTTTAATAAACTTTTCATAACCCTTTGAATTTTTATATAATGTAGTACAATTTCATCTTCATACCAATGATAATTATCATAGCCGCAACGAAGCACATTTTTCTATTCCAATTGTTGTCTCAATCTCTAACGAGCTTCATCACCGGCTTTTCAGCAATTCGTGTTAATTCAAGCCTGATGGCTTCAGTGGAGGTCTGGTTATACTTCATCGCTGTATCAACATTAGTCCATCCCAGCATTTGCATTACCGTTGTGAGGGGCATCACATCGATATAAAACTCTTTTCTGGTTATAGTACTCACGATGGGTAATGTAGTTGCCATTCTTAAAAAGATAATCGGCACACTCATCAAATAGGAGCTTACGAAATTGGCGACTATTCATATGAAACAATTCTAAACTCAATTTAGTCAAAATAATGTTATACACATATTGGGTCTGTTTTATAAAGGAAATCACTTAATTTGAAATGTGAAATCAAAATTCAAACATATCATAATTATCAATCGTCAATTACAGGTTTTCTATACAAACTCTGGATTAGGATCACGAAACCTAGTGTATTATCATCGAAATCGAATATTTGAAGGATTAGAAGTAGAAACCATGTACTTCGAGGATACAGTTAAGTTTGATGAATTTACTGCCAGACTAAAAGCTAATAACTTTACTCAAATCGAATCAAAAAAGGACCTGGATGAATTTCTATTTGCACCACCGGTATCATTTCAGTTATTGGAATCAATAATAGATAAACTGAAGTTCGATCTTAGCAAGGCATTAAGGGAAGGGAAAATCCAGGATAAAGAATTGCAGAAACTGATGGATACCAAGCAATTGATTAATTTCTTGAAAAAGAAGTAACTGTTTTAGCTGACTAATGTCATTGTTTGCCAAACTACTGTTACCTAGATTGGAGAAAGATTTAACCTACATTAATATGAGAATCTTATCCAATTGTTTGCCATATATATAATGGGTCAAGAAAGGATAACAGCATTAAATTATTACTAACTATACTTATTATATGGATCTTACAACACTTACAGGAATAGCTTGGGGTTTTCCATTTATTTGCCTTTTCTTAGTTAAGGGCCGTGCTCGAAAATTTCTGCTATGGTATTGTGGTTTAGGTCTGATTGCTATTATAATTTTATTATTATCAAGTAGATAGTCAGAAAGGCACCAAAACCAATAAATAAGGGACTTATATATTTATTGTTTCAGGTAAATTATTAAACTGGTAATATGGAGGAGGCTATACTCCCTACAGAGCTGATCCAATAAAAACATGCATGTAAACCCCAGAATGTTTGCACTTCTGTTTTACCTAAAATAAATAAACCAGGTATAAATGAATGAATATGCATAGGGAAATAATATTAATCCAAAAAATTGACCATAATACTTTACATAAATTCATTACTTTTACTTAGTTTATTACAGAAGCATTAAGAACAAGAATTCTATGGCTACATTACTTTCGGATAAAGAATTAATGAAACTTTTAAACAACGTAATCATAGATGGAGATGCATCCAATGTCCGTCCTAATTCTTATGTACTACGACTTGGTAATACAGGCGAGTTCTTGAATACCAATAAAGAGTTCGAGCTGGGAAAAAAGAAGAAAGGTATTATAATTTCTCCTGGCCATTCGGTGGCGCTAACTGCATTTGAAGTTATCGACTTTCGGCGAGAAACTGTTTCGACCATTTACCCGGAAAATGACTTACACGCTATTAAGCCCAACCACAGATCTTTCAAGAGAGGGTCTAGTAGCGCCATCAACTCATATTGATTCTGGTTACATAGGAACACTAAATTGGACTATTACGAATACATCTAATGAAGAGCGAAGATTTCTCCTAAAGGAAAAACTTTTTCGCATGGTAGTATTCAAACTTGAAAAAGATGAACGACCCGAGAATCTATATGATGGAGATTATCAGGGTGAGACTGGTTAGGTAAGAAGTAAGCGGAAAGGTGCACCAGTAGGAATGAAGGATAACGAATGGGAAAATGCTTTAGTTGAGGGTGGACCGGAAGCTCTGCTGGATAATCTTTTAAAATCAGGATATCCTTGGCATGTATTAGGTCATAAATTAAAAGAGATTGATCAACAATTTAAATCAGTATCGGATGAATATGGCGAAATTCATGATTCGTTAAAAGGTTTAAGAGGGAAATTGAACAAATTGGATGAAAAGTACGATGGTTTTTCTCAAGAACTAAATAAGACAATTACAGAAACAATTTCACGAGAAACAACAACTCTACAAAATAGGTGGCTGATCGGTGGTGGTTCAATAATTGCAGTTTTATCCGGATTAATACTAACAATCACAAGTAATGACATCGCTTCCAAATTTGTTAAGGATAATGGAACGTGGATTGGTCTCATTGTTCTCATTGTTGGAGTCATCTTATTATATATAACTTCAAAAAAACCAAAAGGAAATAACTAAAAGTTACGATGTTCTATGCAAATCTTGTCACTTTGCTGGATCCCCCAAGTTGGGTGACTAGGTAAAATTATTTTTGTTATGTGGTAAACCTTTTATTAGTTTGAAATATGAAGGCTTTTTGCAGACACATTCTATGAAAATTGTTGCAAACCACAAAAGGAGCTATAACCTATTTTGTCGTTTCACATATTACTTCCGTACTAAGGAATGTAGCCCCCATGGTAGCCCCCAAATAGTAAAAAAGCTACAATACGTAAGAATATAGTAGCTTTTTGCAGAGGAGGAGGGATTGGCTCCGCCGATCCCGTGCGGGGGGGTGTCAAACCAGGCCGGTCTCACTGCGTGAGGGTGGCTTTTTTATTTGTTCAACTTCACAAAGCAAGCTTTGCTCGTCTCCAAATAAAAAAGCCAGACACTACGTGTCCGGCCTTGACTTGCAGAGGAGGAGGGATTCGAACCCCCGGTACCTCGCGGTACGCTGGTTTTCAAGACCAGTGCAATCGACCACTCTGCCACTCCTCTGTTTGTTTGAAGTTTTCGGCCACCATAATGAATACCGTCAACTTCACTTTTAAAAATATATGCAAAGAACATTTTAATTCTAATTAAATCACTGGCTTTTGCCGATCCGAAGGATTCCTATGGAAAGGCATCCCTTCGGGACAAGACCAGTGCAATCGACCACCCTGCCTGTCGGCAGGCAGGTCTGCCACGCTCTTTTATTCCTGAATTCCTGATTTTTCAGGAGTGCAAATTTAAAATGTATTTATTTAAATAAATAGAATCAAACAGGCTTTTCCTGTTGCTTCCCAAAAAAAATGGATTTAGAAGTCTTTGTAAGTTTAGGCTTTGCGATTTTATTTTCTTTCTTTAATTCAATGATCTTATGCATATGCTGTACCTGGTGAATGCTTGCATTAATTTCATATCCAACTAGCAATACCACCGAAAACAAAAATAACCATATCATCAAAGCCAGCATTACCCCAATGGATCCATACAAGGTATTATACGTGCCAAAATTTGCTATATAATAGGAAAACAAATAAGAAATCAACAAAATAAATGCGGTGGCTACAATTGACCCCACAGAAAAAAAGTGCCACATGAAATGAACCGCAGGAGCAAAATAGTAAATGGATGCTATGGAAATTAAAAATACAATCGCCAATACAACAAATCGTAAAATCAATACCTGGTTGATGTTGATTGGAAGTGAGTCGATATCTATTACCAACTCAGAAATAAGTCCTAGTATCACCTGGCCAACAACAAGCAATACAATTGACAATACCATTACCCCTGCAAGCATAAAGATTAATCCAAATGCGATAATCCGTTGCCGGAACCATGATCTGTTTTCCTTCGTTTTATAAATCGAATTAAATGCATTCATAAGACTTACCATCCCATTGGAAGCAAGATAAAGCGCCAGAAATGCCCCAATAGTTAAAAGGCCACCCCTCTGAATGCTTATAATGTCCCTGATGGTTGATTCTACTACAGAAAACATATTTTGAGGCATCCAACCGCTCATAAAATCCATGATACTTTCAATACCTACCTCAGGGATAATGGAGTGAATAACAGGAACTAAAGCAAATATGAAAATGATAGCCGGGAATAAAGCGATGGTAAAACTGTAAGCCACTGCGTTGGCCCTTTCAATGATGTCGTCTTCTTTGATCTTATTAGAAAAAACAAAAAGAACTTCATATAGTGGTACGTCGCCTCCCTTAAATTTGATCCGTTTCAGCCAGTCTCTGAACCTGGAAATTTTTTTGTATTGTAGAAGCTTCCTGCGATACTTAAATTTCATTTTATGATCTTTGTTGCTAAACCATAGTCATTACATTCCTTCCTGATGAGCCTGCTATTCATAATAAGGGTCAAACAATCTTCTCATTACATCAGGTAATCGGGTAGGCTTGCCTGTTGATTTGTTTACAAATGCAAGCGTAGTTTCACCGTAGTTAATCAGTTCGCCTTTTTCATTGGTAATTTCGTACGTAAATTTCATTTTTGCCGTTGGCATCTCGGGAATTGAAATCTTTAATGTAAGTAAATCATCATAAAGAGCAGGTTTATGAAATTTGCAATGTAGATCAAGAACCGGCATCATTACGCCCATATCCTCAAGTCCTCTGTATGTAAACCCCAATTTACGGAGGGCCTCTGCCCTACCAACCTCGTAATACATTGCATAGTTGCCATAATAAACATATCCCATCTGATCAGTTTCGGCATATCTTACTCTGAAATTAGTGGTGGCGCTGTACATTTATTTCCCCTGTTGTCTGGCTTTTCTCTGCTCAATCGACAATGCACGCTGATAGTTGGCGGCATTTTTATTATGTTCACGCAAGTTAGTTGCAAAATTATGATATCCCGAAAAATCTTCCTTTGCACACATGTATATATAATTGTGATGATCATAGTTTAATACTGATTCCAGGGCCCAAATCTCAGGAAGATTAACAGGACCCGGTGGTAAACCTCTGTACTTGTAGGTATTATAAGGAGAGTCAATTTCTTTGTGGATATTTAATACCCTTTTTAAGCTAAAATCTTTGGAGGCATACACGAGCGTAGGATCCGCCTGCAAAGGGATATTCCTGCGAAGGCGATTAAGATACAATCCCGCAATGATCGGTCCCTCTTCCTTTTCTCCAGCTTCTGCCTGAATTATGGCAGCCAAAACCGATACTTCAATTGCAGACAGCCCTAAATCCTTTGCTTTACCTTTTCGGGTTTCATTCCAAAATTGATCATACTCCGCCAGCATTCGCTCAATCAAACTGTTCGCTGAAATGGTCCAATACACTTCATAAGTATTAGGAATGAAAATGCACATGCTTGTATTTTCATCAAAGCCTCTATTATTGGTTTTTTCAAAATATTCGAGAGCTTCCCGGAAATCTGACGGCATCATTTCAATACCCTGGGTAATTTTTTCTGAAAGGTCTGTTTTAAGCCTTACATTATTGAAAGTAACATATGTAGGTTCCTGAATACCTGCCCGTAGCATCCGAATGGCTTCAACATTATTCATGTTCCCCTTCAGCCGGTATCTCCCGGGTTTTACACCCACATCATAATCCATTACTCTTGATATAAAACTAAAACTAATGATATCGTTGATAAAGTTATATCTATACAAAGTATCCCTTACCTGTTCAAATGTTTCACCGGGATATATTATAAATATCCGATCCTGCTGATCAACAAGAATATTGGGAGACCTGATTATCTGGTACCCATAAAAACTAAATGTTATCATCAGTACCGTAGTTACGACCAGAAAAATGGCAAAGAGTTTTCTACCTTTCATGTATTTCTTAAATGAATGGCAAAAATAAAGAATGTTTCTTTGCGATTATGATTAAAACATATTTGAATAATCATTCCCTAGTTTTGGCCATATTTATAGATTATCAGGGATCATGTCCGCAACCTTTTTAAAAATATATCCCCAAAGCCCCTCTGAGAATAAAATCAGGCGTGTTACAGACATTCTAAAAAAAGGGGGAGTAATTATTTACCCTACGGATACCGTTTATGGGATAGGATGCGACCTGAAAAACAGGAAGGCCGTAGACAGACTTTGCCGGATTATAAATATTAAGCCCCAAAAATTGGATCTTTCCTTCATTTGCGAAGATTTGTCAAGCATTTCAAGGTATGCTAAAAATATTTCAACTCCCCTCTTCAAGCTTCTAAAAAAGGCTTTGCCGGGTCCTTTTACATTTATTCTTAATTCAAACTCACTTGTTCCCAAAATTGTTGGAATAAATAAAAAAACCGTAGGCATCAGGATCCCCGACAACCAAATTCCTACTAGCATAGTGCGTATGCTTGGCAATCCTATTATCAGTGCCTCAATAAAAGACCCTGATGAAATCATTGAATACACCACAGATCCTCTTATTATTTATGATCATTTCCTACACAAAGTTGATATTATAATTGATGGCGGATACGGTGGTATTATTCCTTCCACTATAATTGATTGTACAACTGATGATTACGAGATTTTGAGAGAAGGCCTGGGGAATACAAATGATTTGTAAATACTAATATGACAGGAATATTCACAATTTCTTACTTCCCAAATATCACCACATCTGCTAAACTTTATGATGTGGGAGAAATTCGCATTGAACAATACGAGAACTTCATTAAACAATCGTTCAGGTCACGTTGCAAAATACTGGGTCCGAATGACATATTGACACTCCGTGTTCCAGTGCTGGAGGGAAGAAAGAATATTCCAATCAAAGAAATCCGGATAGATAATAAACAACGCTGGCAAAATAACCATTGGCGGTCGATTACTTCTTCTTATAGTAAATCCCCTTTTTTTGAACATTACCAACATCTCGTTAAAAAGGTTATTTACAACAAATACGAGCACCTTTTTGATCTGGCAATTGCAAGCATGCAGATATGTTTCAGCATGATCGGAGCTCCGCTTATTCTAAAATATACCGATTCATATCAGCATAATTATAGTTCACCAATCAAAGATTATCGTGTAATACTTCATGAAAATAAGGGATCAGAACATACTGACATTTTTTCACTTGTTTCGTATCATCAAAACTTTGGCAAGCTGTTTGTGCCTAACTTAAGTGTATTGGATTTAATATTTTGTGAAGGCCCAATTGCTATAAACATTTTGACGGGCCATGCAAATGACACCAGAATGAACATTTAGAAAAGAAAAATCGTTTTATTAATAATTTATGGTCAATAACCATTTTTATTCGAAATGTAATAGATTTACCAATTGCAATAGGTGAGAGGAAGATATGGAAGCGAAGTTTTCAAATAGGGTAAAAGAAGTAATATCACTAAGTCGTGAGGAAGCTTTACGTCTTGGTCATGATTATATTGGCGCTGAACATCTTCTTCTGGGAATGATTCGTGAAGGGGAGGGTGTGGCGATGAGTTTACTCAAAAAACTTGGTGTTTCAGTAGAGGAATTGCGCCAGGCTGTTGAGCAGGCGACAAAAGGTACTTCCACCCATAACGTCAAAAATCTGGCGAATATTCCATTAACAAGAGGGTCCGAGAAGGTTTTGAAAATCACTTATCTCGAAGCAAAAATATTTAAAAGCCAATTGATAGGTACTGAACATTTGCTCTTATCCATATTACGTGATGAAGACAATCTCGCTACACAAATCCTGTTAAAATTTGATGTGAGCTACGATGTTATAAAAGAACTTTTGGAGTACCAGTCTGAAAATCCCCTTGCTACTTCAGATACAGATGACGACGATGATGAGCCATCGCGTATGTTTAGCGGAGGTTCCGGGGCAGGCGGTTCCAAAGAATCAAAAAGCGCTGAAAAATCAAGGACACCTGTTCTCGATAATTTTGGCAGGGACCTCACCAAATTTGCTGAAGAAGGAAAACTTGATCCAATTATTGGACGTGAAAAAGAAATTGAGCGTGTGGCCCAGATATTAAGCCGGCGTAAGAAAAATAATCCAATACTTATTGGTGAACCCGGTGTTGGTAAAACTGCCATTGCAGAGGGCCTGGCACTGCGTATAATACAGAAAAAAGTTTCACGCGTATTGTTTGGGAAACGGGTGGTCACTCTTGATCTGGCATCTCTTGTGGCAGGCACAAAATACAGGGGGCAATTCGAAGAGCGAATGAAAGCGGTGATGAATGAACTCGAAAAATCACCTGAAGTAATATTGTTTATTGACGAATTGCATACCATTGTAGGCGCCGGTGGAGCTTCGGGTTCACTGGATGCAAGCAACATGTTTAAGCCAGCACTTTCCCGGGGTGATATTCAATGTATAGGTGCTACCACTTTGGATGAGTACCGGCAATACATCGAAAAAGATGGAGCCCTTGCCCGCCGTTTTCAAATTGTGATGATTGATGCCACTGATCCTGAAGAAACTATTATAATTCTTCAAAATATCAAGGACAGATACGAAGACCACCATCATGTAAACTACACTGATGAAGCGCTAGAAGCATGTGTAAAATTATCTGATAGATATATTTCTGATCGCTATTTACCAGATAAGGCAATCGATGTAATGGATGAAGCCGGAGCGAGGGTACACATCAATAATATTCATGTTCCCAAAGAAATCCTTACTTTGGAAGATGCCATTGAAGAAGTAAAAGGTGAAAAAAACAAGGTTGTCAAAAGCCAGAAGTATGAAGAGGCTGCTCAATTGAGAGATAAAGAGAAAAAACTTATTGAGCAACTTGATGTGGCAAAGGCCAAATGGGAAGATGAAACGAAAGCAAAACGTTACATGGTAAACGAAGATAATGTAGCAGACGTGGTGGCTATGATGACAGGAATACCTACAAAACGTATTGCCCAAAAAGAAAGCAATAAGCTTCTTGAAATGTCCGGGGAACTAGCCAAAGGTGTGATTGGACAAGGTGAAGCCATAAAAAAATTAACAAAGGCAATCCAACGGACCCGTGTTGGGTTAAAAGATCCTAAAAAACCAATCGGAACCTTTATATTCCTTGGCCCGACAGGTGTAGGGAAAACTGAACTTGCAAAAGTTCTGGCGAATTATCTTTTTGACAAAGAAGATACACTTGTACGAATTGATATGAGTGAGTATATGGAAAAATTCTCCGTATCACGACTTGTGGGAGCCCCTCCCGGTTATGTGGGATACGAGGAAGGTGGCCAGTTAACTGAAAAAGTTCGGCGTAAGCCCTACAGTGTGGTGCTTTTCGATGAAATTGAAAAAGCGCACCCTGATGTTTTTAACATTTTATTGCAGGTAATGGATGAAGGTATCCTTACCGATGGATTGGGACGACGCGTAGATTTTAGAAATACAATTCTTATCATGACTTCTAATATTGGGGTCAGGGATCTTAAGGATTTTGGTAGTGGTATTGGATTTGCTACCAAATCAAAAGACGAGGATCCAGACAGTGTCATGCGAAGTACCATTCAAAATGCCCTTAAAAAAGCATTTAGTCCTGAGTTCCTCAACCGCCTCGATGATGTAATTGTTTTCAACTCGTTAAGCCGTGATGATATACATAAGATCATCGATATTACCTTAAATAAATTGCTGGAACGTGTGATTTCACTGGGTTATCTGGTAGAACTGTCAGCAAAGGCTAAAGATTTTCTTTCAGAAAAAGGTTATGACCCTCAGTTCGGAGCACGCCCCCTTAACCGGGCTATTCAGAAATACCTTGAAGATCCTATAGCGGAAGAAATCCTAAAAGGTGATATTACTGAAGGAGGTACTATTTTGGCTGATCACGATGGTAAAAATGAAGAACTTTTATTTAAAGTGAAGAAAAAAAGGACCCCCAAGGAGAAAAAAGGTTAACCATTTTCTTTTACTTTATACATTCTTAATTGCAAACACTCAGATGCAGTGGTTTTGCAGGTTCAAATCCTTTTGATACAGCCTCGTTAAAATCTTTACAGGCTTTGGATTCATTGCGTTGTTGTAAATAGCAGTAACCACGTCTCCACATACTCTCCAGTTTATTTCCGTCAAGATCAAGTACATTAGTGAAATCTGTAATTGCCAGGTTATACCTTCGCATTCGCTGATAACATATTCCTCTATTGTATAATGCGGGTACCATTTGCGGATCCGACTTCAGTACATGGTTGAAATCAACAATGGCGCCATACAAAAAACCTAATTGACCTCGTGCAACACCCCTGTAATAGTACACCTGGTCATGTTCCGGATTTAAGGAAACAGCAGTTTCAAGATCTTCATAGGCAGCGAAATAATCCCAAATCTTTAAGTTAGCCCTGCCGCGAAGATACATGGCTTCAAAATTTTCAGGCGATACACGGAGCACATTTGTAAAATCCATAATGGCACTTTCATAATCTTCTTTCCCCCAATAGCATCTCCCCCTCCCCAACAATGCTTTTGCGGGGTTTGGGCTATAACTTGCTACCCAGGCATATTCAATGATCGCTTCGGAGTATTTCCCCAGCTCTTCGTAGCTTCTTGCAAGGTTGTAATGATAGGCTTCATTTTCCGGTGATGATACCAGTGCACTGCTAAAAAACTTCCCAGCTTCTTCGTAGTTCCCATTATCAAATGCTTCCAGGCCATCTTTACCATAGTCAATACAAGATGTAAGTATTAAACATAATATGAACTCCCATTTAATCATAAACTAAATTATTAGTTGAAAATAGTCATTCTTGATTTAAATGCATATTAAACTGACAATTAAATCCGAAATCTCGAATCCAATCAACAAATCAATAAATCAATAAATCAACAAATCAATACCCTCCCTGGTATTTTCTTGTAAACCATTCAAATGAAACCAGCGCCAATAAAAGAAAAAATGTCCATTGCAGGTTTATCAGGGGCATAAACTCTTCGGTACTGTGTATAATGTCGGGTGGTTTATTTTGCAGTAAATTCACTTGTAAGAGGTCAACTTCATCTGTCGTATAAAAAGTCCCACCGCTTTTATTGGACAAATCCCTTAGAAGATGGTGGTCTGCGGTAAGGTTTATCGATTCAACATTGATGGGTTTGATTACAAATTCCCCGGAGAGCATCGTAAGATTGTCATTAACGACAGCACTTGCTGAATATTTAAAGATCCCTGCTGATAAATCATGGATTACAAAAGATGAATTGCTTTCACTAGTTACAAAAGTATAGGGAGTGGTCTTTCCTGATTCATCCGTTAATCGCAAATCTACTTTTACACCATACACAGGTTCATACAACATATTATAAGCTTCCGCCTGGATCTCAACGGGTTCATTTTCGTGAAATTCATTTTTCCTCGGATAAAACCTGAATTTCCGTTTATCGTCACGTGTTGTCAGATATTGAACAGTTTTGAGGATCAGCTCATTATATCGATCCTCACTTTTATTTTCAGCATAATCAAATAGTTTCCAGCGCCAGTTACCTTCCCCAAATAGTATTCCGGTTTTGGTTTTTCCGTCATTGTTGAAAATCAAGAGAGGCCGGTTTGAAATAATACTACCAATCTTTTGAAAAAAAAGAACCCCGGATTGCGCATCATAGGTAATGTTGCCGAAAGGCGCACGAACAGGTGGAAGTTGACTTATAAATTCCTGAAGCTTCGTACTCAAACCAAAAAAACCAAATTGAGGATTGGTGGCAACAGTTACCATGTCACCCTCATTGCGAATAAGTGATACTTTCACAGGCGCTATAACGTTATTCAGCGAATTTATATTCGTCTGGCTTCCAACAATGTATAGCGTTGGAATATTCAAATCAATCAAGCGATCCGGAAGTGATCCGGCTGTACGCTTGTAATCCGGAATTTGGTGGTATATCACAAGATCGGCTTCCGTAAGATCATTTGGTATCTCATGTATTCCCGGAATGTAGGTTATTACTTCATAATTTTCGTTTGATGAAATCGCTGAAATCATGGCTTTTATGTCGGGATGAGGTGAAGCAGCTACAATCAGGATTTTCTCTTTTCCATCGATAACATCTACAAACACGTGCGCACGATTATTACTATAAGTAAACTCTTTGGTTTTACGTTCCAGATTGACCGTGTACCGCTGTAAGCCAACATCCGATGCTTCCAAAATAAACTCTACGCTCCTGATCTGGTTGTTCACAGTAAAATTTATTTGTTGTGTTCCAATAAGTTTTCCGTCCTTTGAAATAGATACAGAACAGATCTCACCAATGAATCCTTCATTTAAAACCTCAACAATAACCGGAAATTTATTTCCCTGGTATGAAAGTTTGTTATACAATACATTTTTAATGATCAAATCCTCGTTACTCGTTGTATCCCCAACTCCAATAGTATTTACAGGATAAGAATATGATGAATAGGTTGGGGATATTCCGGTAGTATAGATGCCATCGGAAAACAAAACTACGGTTGCAAGATTCAACCCTTCGTAATCATTTTCAATACTTTTCAACAATCCGGCAAGATCAGTTTGATTTGAATTAAACTTTATCTCAGATTCAAGGCCCATCCGGCGGGGATCAAACGTCCTGAATTTTGTTTCGTATCCATTATCTGATAACCTTTCCATCATACTTTTGATGCTGCTAACGTTATTCACTAAAGCTGATGAGTCCATTACTAATTTTAACGATTCGGAGTTATCAACTGCAAATACAACCATAGGTTTTTCAAAGTTGTTTCTGGTAAGACGTAGAAAAGGGCCTACCAGCAAACCCGCTAATAACGAAACCAAAATGAAACGTAAAGCAAACAATATTCGATTGACCTGAATACTCCACGGCAATTTGGTTTTAAAATAAAGAAGGAGTGCATAGCCTACACCAACCAAAAGGCATACCACAAAAAACCAGACAGAATATTCAAAAAACAACCTTGTACTCATAGCTACCAAAATAGCAATTACCCGTGAATTACGAGGCAAATAACGTAATTAATACATAAGTGATCGTGCACTATTCGTTCCGTAGAGAATTAACAGGATTAACAATAGCAGCCTTTATAGATTGGTAACTTACAGTAATCCAGGCAATTAGTAAGGCAGAAATCCCACCAATAGCAAATACGTCAATCCCAATATTGATGCGATATGCAAAATTGCCCAACCAATTGTCCATAGCAACCCAGGATACAGGAACCGCGACAACAAAAGCAATCATTATCAGTATTGTAAAATCTTTAGAAAGCATAGCAACAACAGAAAATACTGAAGCTCCCATTACCTTTCGCACGCCAATCTCTTTTGTTCGCAAACCTGCGGTATAAGCTGCAAGGCCAAAAAGCCCTACACATGCGATAATAATAGCGAGAATGGCAAACATTCGAAGAAGATTTGCAGAATTAGATTCAGAAATATACTGCTGTGCCAGCGATTCGTCCATGAAACTATATTTAAAAGGCTGTTCCGGTGCCAGTAGTATCCACTTATCTTCCAGCGCGGCAATTACTTCCTGATAATTCCCATCAACCCGTACGGAGATAAAATTAACGCCTCCCCTTCCCGATTCAGAGTTTAACAAAACAAACGGGCTAATCTCGTCATGCAATGACATGTAGTGAAAATTCTTAACAACACCTATGACCTCATATTGAATACTCACCGGAGGATTACCACCATTGTTGTTGATCAATTTCATTCCCACCGGATCTTCCAACTCCAGCATTTCGCGTGCTTGTTCATTGATCAAAATCGATAGCGAATCATTAAAATCTTTTGAGAAACCACGCCCCTGTATAATTTCGAATCCAATATTAGTAGCGTAATCATCATCGATAGCCATGCTATTTACAGTATATATTTCCGAATTACCATCTGTAGTTAAAAACATTCCCGTATAGAATTTTCCAGGAATGGACCCCGAACCTGCTGCTCCGGTAACATGGGCAATTGTTTTGGATTCTTCGATGTAGGTGTTCAGGGAATTACCCAGTACACCCGCCCTTTCGATAATAATCAAATTGTTCTTATCGTATCCAAGATTTTTATTTTGAACATACTCCATCTGACGATGCACTACCAGTGTACCGATAATTAAAAAAATTGAGATGAAAAACTGAAAGGTTACAAGTCCGTTTCGTAGCCAGCTGTGATCCTTTCCCATTTGCATATTCCCCTTTAGTACAACGGCCGGATTGAACCCGGACAAAATAAATGCAGGGTAACTTCCTGAAAGCAGTCCTACAACAACTGCAAATGCAAACATCGCCGGTAAAACCATGGAAGTATAGCTAATGGAAAGACTTTTCCCAGCCAAACCATTAAAATATGGCAATGCAAAATAGATGATCCCTATAGCCACGATTAATGAAATAACCGACATTATGACCGACTCCACAAGAAACTGGTATATCAATTGGTTCTTATTCGATCCAAGTGTTTTTCGTATTCCTACTTCTTTGGCCCGTTCTGCCGACCTCGCTGTAGCCAGGTTCATTAAATTGATGCAGGCAATCAGCAGAATCAATATGGCTGTTGTGATGAAAATATAAACATAAGTCCTGCTTCCACCCTGCCTCATCTGGGATTCATACTTTACAGGATTAAGATGAATATCCCTCACATTGACCAATGAGTAGTTATATCCATTTCCAGCGGCAACATATTCTTCGTAAGTTGTATTGAGGTTTTGCTCAATTTGCGGTCCCGCATATGTATCCACCATTTGCGGAAATTTATCTTCCAGCATTTTAGGATTTGCCCCATCAGCAAGCAATAAATAGGTGTGCGATGAAAACCCGGTGAAATTTGTAGTTTGGAAAAATGGAAATGTTTCGAGGGCGCCAATAAAGTCGAAATCAAAATGAGAATTTTCAGGAATGTTTTCACAGACGCCTCGAACTGTAAACTCACCAAAATCAGATTGGATA
>SDBV01002817.1_pt1 | contig 25941 bp, 23 predicted proteins | sample 2277081 | NCBI WGS metagenome assembly SDBV01 (sample SAMN10402039, study PRJNA504765) | marine sediment metagenome | isolation source: marine sediment core GS10_PC15, 223 cmbsf | place: Arctic Ocean: Southern Knipovich Ridge | collected 2010 | reverse complement strand
CCAGGAACACTGAAGTGATCTGGCTGCCTCTTGAAACTGTCTCAGACAGGGATTTCATCTCAGCTTGTTGTTCGGGTGAGGGAGGCCCTCCTGATGCGCCAATGGAATTGCTCAGTGCTTTCATTTTTCCTGTGGTTCGGTTCTGCATAAAATACCCAGTTAGGAAGCCGAAAAAACCGGCAATTGCTCCCAGGGTTAACATCAGGCCATAACCGGTGGATAGGGCACTCAATCGAAATTCAAAAATTTCCCAATACATCACCAGCCCGGATAGGACAGTTAGGACGGCCACACCCATCATTGCCGTGCTAAATCGGGTTCGAAAAGCCAATTGCTGCATAAACTTTTGGCCTTCCGCTCCTGTGGCTATCACCGATGGTGTCACAAAGCTGATCATAAAAAATGTCGCACCTGCCCAAAACACCCCGGCAAATATATGGATGATACGCATAGAGATCATTAAGAAATTCATTGCAAATCGCCTCCCAAAGATAATTTACTTCGATAATTATACCTGGAATGCTCTTGATCAGCTACCTTTGAAAAAATGTCCTGGAAAAAATTTGTAATGAACATCGTCAGGAGATTCGAGGATGCTTGGCGCATTTCTCCAATTGTCTTGTAATTGATCTCTGGGATTGTACTGTAGAAGGTCCCCCATGCAGTGTTCAGGATTCCCTGCCCTTAATTCAATTCTTGCTGGTTAAGCTAGGAGATATTTAATCCTAGCTTTTGAAATTCCTCGAATTAATCGAAGACATTTCGCCTGCGAAAGGGACTGGCCAGGAAACGACCCATTATCTTCCACCTTGAGGACCAGGAAATAAGTACACCGGACTTTTCGTTCTGCAGGATTCGGGCAGCCATCCAGGGGGTGACCGTTTCCACTCGGTCTGCCAGGATGTTAAAAATGCGTTTATCCCGCTCCCAATCTTCAGGGCGCCCCTCATATTGTTTGGTTAGCAAATCGGTGACGACCATCCCGGGGCGAAGCGATCCTATGACAAGCGGTGTCTCCCTGGTTTCTTTGGTCAAACTGTTGTTGTAATAGTGCAAGCCGTATTTTGATGTTCCGTAATAGGTCAGTCCCTCATGCATGCGTCCATCGCTGCCCATCCCTTCCATATTATATATCGCCCCATAACCTTGAGCTAACATTTTACGCACTGCAACCATAGAGCCGTACATCACACCCAGCAGATTGGTCTCGATGATCTCCCTGGCTTTTTCGGGTGGCATCAACCAGGCTGGCAGCTGAGGACCGCTGAAACCAGCATTGTTGATCCAGATGTCAACTTTCTGAAACCGGGTTGTGGACTGATCCCAAAGCTCTTGGACTTGATCTGGGTAGCGCACATCACAGGCAAGACCGAAGATTTTTTCTGGTGAATGATTCGAGGTTAGCTTTAAGACAGCCTGGTCAACATCACTTTGAGCGCGACCACTGATCGTGACTGAGCAGTTCAGCTCTAGGAAGGCCTCTGCCAGACCGTATCCGATTCCACGCGTGCTGCCGGTGATGACGATGTGTTTCATGGTTCGTAACCTTTTACCAGGGAGGCGATTTTTTGTATATGGATTGAGTATGGGTAAATCAACCTGCTAATTATCCCATAGAAGTAGGACAAAATATCCAATAAATGACGCGCGGTGCCATTTACCCATCGTTCATGTTGGTTGGCAGGGAGAAATTTGGTATAACTTTTCTTAGCTGGATTATTGGGATGAGCCTGGGGAAATAATTATTATCCCCACTACCAGAATGGCAGTCGTCGCTTTGGTCTTATGGAGACTAACTCATGAAATCTAGATCGACCTTGATGGCGGTAATCATTTGTTCCGTGTAGGTTCCCTTGTTGAGTACTTGTTCACAGACCTCCGATCCACGGGTGACTTCGATGCCGGTTGAGCTGCCTTCTCCTGCTGACGATGGTTTTCCGCGGGTTGATGGTCTCACATCGACAGCACCCCTGGGAGAGATGATCGTTAGTACCATGATGGAAGTCCCTTGTGAGTGGGTCGTGTTTGTTGATGGAAACAGGTACCTGATGCCAGATTGACCGGTTATCAAGGTGATTTCCCCGGAATTGGTCATCATGGTACTCATTCTGCTTATCTCAATCTGATCAATGGTGAGGTGGATTTGATCCTGGTTGCCAGATCGCCTTCCATGGAGCAGCTTGAACTGGCTCAACTTTCTGGAATTAAACTTGACCTCCGACCGGTTGCATTGGATGCATTTGTCTTTATCGCTAATGAAAACAATCCTGTTGATAGGCTCTCATTGGATGAAATTCAGCGCATCTATACTGGTGAACTGGCCAGTTGGGACCAGGTAGGTGGCCCACAGGGAGAAATCTATCCTTACCAGCGTGATGCACAATCAGGCAGCCAGCAGCTGATGTTGTCATTGGTCATGAAAGACCTTCCCATGGTCGCTGCCCCTTTACTTGTCCTGTTGAAGATGATCGCGCCTTTCTACGCCATCTCGGAAGATCCCCAGGGCATCGGTTTCTCAGTTTACTCTTATGAAGAGTACATGGGTCCCAGCGAGTAGATAAAATTGTTGGCCGTTGATCGGATCAAGCCAGATCACGCCTCGATATCCCTTCACCACCGAAGTTTACGTGGTTGTGCGTGCAGATTCACCTCCCACGAGTATCGCCATGCGCTTACGAGATTGGTTGCTTTCAGCAGCTGGTCAAGAAATGGTCGCCCAAAGCGGTTAAGTCCTTAAGTCCCTTTTCTAGATTGACCGGTCTTCTCCGCCCTATTGCGTATTCAGCTCACTCGGGATCGCGGTCTTGCTGGTCATCTGCATCAGATTGACCAAAAAGGCGCCGCAGCTCTTCCTCCCAGACATCATCCAGAGGAGAGAATGGGGTTGCTACAAATTCTTCCGAAAGATGGTCTAGATAATCGCGTACACCGAGTTGGGGGGCTTCGCCATCCAGCTCCTCAATTTTGGTATCAAATATTTGGATCAGTTCCTTGCTCTTATCTTCCAGATCGGTTAAGTCCAGTTCCATCTGGAGCATGTGGTTGATACGCTGCATGATCCCCAACCAGGCCATAAAATCATTCTCGATTCGGATAGAATTGGCTACTTGCGAGAGATTAGAGAAATCGTAAGCCGGTACAAAAGCAAAAAACGAGACATACTCGATACCTTGCTCGCCTGCCCTGCGGCAAATATATGACCCCACGCTAGCCCCGCCATGATAATCTGACAGGTTGACGGCGATATCCTGCAGCTCCTCTTTCAATTCTGGCAGACTGTAGATAGATGAGATTATGCGGTCCTTGTTATAGGGCAGCTCACCGTAAACTCCACCCAGACCAATAATGCGTTTGACCCCCAAAGTGCTTGCAATATGCAGAAAAGCCTGGGCATAGCGTTCGATATCCATCTGAGGTTCATCCCCGAGAAAGATGAGCAGCCCATGTTGGTTTTGTTCTACATAATACAAATCGTTGTTTTGGGTTTCAAGTGATTCAGGATAGCCCTGGTCAAACTTGACGACCGGTCGCACCAGATCGTGTGTGCCAGGGATTTGGAACAGGTAGAAACCGTCCGGTTGGATGGAACCTATTTTCCGAGCGCCAGTTTGTTCGATCAGGTATTGTGGCAGACCGGATGAAGTTGAACCTGCGTCTGCCCACTGCCGCCATCCTGCTATCATGTAGGTTTCTTCTGCTTTGGGATGCTCCCATATTTCTACTGCGTCCGACATGAATAAAGCCTCCGCTTGAATCTTATCTGCAAATCATTCTTTTGGTCTGGAATCGATTGACCAATATGATTAGTAATCTGGTATTACCAGGATTATCCAGTCCTGGAGTTTGTCACGCCAGCATAAACCATTTTGGATGATTTATATAGGATATTCATATTATAACCACAGATGAGATCATTGTGGTTTGTTCGCTGCCTGGCATTCAATCCTCTATTCACGTATATTATCAATTGATCTGGTTCCTGGCTGCAACGCTCCAGAGACTGTGAAAGAATTATAAGATAGAGTAACATAAAGGGAGGAAAAGAGACGTGATATGGAGGAAGGATGAGCAACCGCCGATACAAACAGGGGCTCGACCGTCGCCAGGAAATGCTGCTTCCGCCAAGGGTGGATGAATATGTGACAGATGATAATCCTATTCGAGCGATTGACGCGTACGTGGACAGTTTAGATCTGGCAGCATTGGGATTTCTCCATACTTCTGGGGGCCTGACCCCTGGACAACCAGCCTATCCACCGGGAGCACTGATGAAGTTATATCTCTATGGATATCTCAATCGTGTTCGCAGCAGCCGCAGGTTAGAAAAGGAGACCCAGCGCAACTTAGAAGTGATTTGGCTGGTGCGATGTTTGCGACCGAGCTACAAGACGATAGCTGATTTCCGTAAGAATAATCTCCAAGCATTGAAGGAAGTCAATAAGGATTTCGTGCAGTTGTGCAAAGAGTTGCAGTTGTACGGGGATGAGTTGGTGGGCATAGACGGCAGCCATTTTCGTGGGAGTGTCAACAAAACGAACATATACACTGAAAAACGGCTGACAAAGGCATTATCACGTCTAGATGAGCAGATCGAAGCCTATCTTGAAGAGCTTGAAAGGGCAGATGCTGAAGAAGTTGAGATTGAGGCAGACGACCAGAGCCTTGAGGAGAAACTGGAGGTTCTGCAAGAGCGGCAATGAAAGCATCAGGAGCGGTTGGAGAAGCTCACCGAGAGCAACGAAACGCAATTGGCAGAAGTCGATGAAGATGCCCGGTTGTTGCGTAAATACGGTCAGACAGTGGCTGGGTACAACGTACAAATGGCAGTTGAAGCCAAGCATAATCTGCTGGTTGCCTGTGAAGTGACCAACGAGGGCAATGATGAAAGACAACTCGAGCCGATGGCCAGAAAAGCCCAAGAAGTGTTGGGGGTCGAGAGCTTGAAAGTGGTTGCAGATGCGGGCTATTTCAATGTGGAACAGATTATGGCTTGCGAAGAAGCGGGTATCACGCCTTATGTCCCCGAACCCAACAAGACCAACCAAGCCCGGTTACAAGGTCGCTTTGCCCGGGAGAAGTTTCATTATCAGGTGGAATTGGATAGTTATGAATGTCCAGCAAGCCAGCAACTGACACGTAAACACACCTTCGAAAGAAACGGCAAGCTGATGTTCACTTACGCCAGCAAAGCCTCTGTGTGTGCCCGATGTCCGCTCAAAGCCCAGTGTCTACCACCCAAAACCCCGTATCGTCAAGTCAGCCGTTGGGAACACGAACATATCGTGGAAGCCCATCGCGTACGTATGGCCGAAAAGGGAGTTGATATGATGCAGCAACGTGCTGCCCTGGCTGAACATCCATTCGGCACGCTGAAACAATGGTGTGGCTGGACACACTTTCTACTGCGGGGGATGGAAAAAGTAGCTGCTGAAATGGATCTCTTGATGTTATGCTACAACTTCAAGCGCGTCTTATCCATCTTGGGGGTAGATGCTTTGCGAGCTTATTGCTTTGAAAGAGCGAAGAAAGAGATGCTAAAGGAAAGACTAGTGTCTCAAAAACATGTTGCCGAAAATTCCTTTCGTTCTTTTCTCGTTTTAGCTTGGGGTTTTTGTATCAGACTGCCTCTTGTAACATTTGCCTGCGTTGAAACCGTTTTTTTTTCAGGTTATTCTTTCACAGTCTCTCCAGCGTAGAAACCAGGTTACGGTTCTGGTGAGATTCTGGAGAATAAAAGCTTGCCAATAGTAGGCTGACAACTGGTATGATCTAGTACCCTCCCAAGAAATTTACCCGGTGAGGTAAAGGAGAAAAGGAGTGCCAGACCGTTTGAGGCGCAGTCATTAAAGGAACTTTTAGATTCCGGACAAGGTATTAGATGCAGACCCGGTCACGTTTAAGAAAGATATCTTCAAATTGGCTATTATTTCCATTGCTGTTCATAACTGTGAGCTGCAGCGGTAATTTTAATTTGTTCAGCTCTCCCACCCCGGCATCAACTGCTACGCTGACCGCCACCAGAACAAAGACTCCCGCACCTTCTCCCTCACCGTCACCAGTTCCTTCTGCCACCCCCACCTCTACTGCTACCCAAACATCAACATCTACTGTCACCCTCACTCCAACGATTACTTCGACCCCAACCATCACTCCCACACCGACCTTTGATTTCCCTGATGTGACCGTGCTGATACAGGCTAACTGTCGCTATGGCCCGGGCACTGCATATCTTTACGCCCATGGTCTCTACGAAGGGGATCGCGGCGAGGTGAATGGTCGAAGTTATTCCGGTACCTGGCTCTGGATCAAACCTGATAACCTGGATTGGCATTGTTGGGTAGCGGCTTCTGTGGTTGAAGTGCAGGGGGATATCCGCACTGTCGTAGTTCACCGGTCTAGCTTGCCCTATTCGTCATTGTATGGACCGCCGGGGAATGTCCGCGCCTCGCGAGACGGCGAGCGAGTAGTTGTTTCCTGGGAGGCTGTTTGGATGACAGATGACGATGACCGCGGTTATTTGATCGAAGCCACCATCTGTCAGAACGGGAATCTGGTTCCAATCGCAATTCATACCGACCGCACGTCGTACGATTTCAGCGATGAATTAAACTGCTCTGAAGAATCAGGAGGCAGGCTTTACTCAGTCGAAAAACATGGCTATTCCGATCCGCTGGCGATCCCCTGGCCTTAGAGGATAAAAAAGCAAGCATCAAGAAACCCGTTATCTTTTCCTGGTGACCTTATACATTTCTCCTGGTTAGTAGTCTAATGATGAGCTGGAAAAGAACTTTGGACACTACTTTCAGGATCTGGAGAAAGAAGAATTATTCTCTGGTGCGGTCTTGTTCACACAAAGCAATTCATACACTTGCCTGCTTACTTTTCGCCGGGGAAAGAATTTTGGTATTGCAATTATGGTTATGTGTCGCTGGGGTTGATCATTGAGGCAGACTTACCGAGATTCCGTGAGGCAGAATTTATTTACAAGAGTCCAGATGTCTCATTCATATTTTCTGAGGACAGACGGGTTCAGGAGGGCCTCACCTGAGGCAGCGAATAAGGGCGATTTTTTATAACAATGGTCACCCAAAAAACCAGGAGTTAAATTGGGGCAGGGGCAAGTTCTACATTGCTCACTTTATTAGCTTTACCCCGCTTCTCGGAAGAAAGAATGCGCTTGCGGATGCGGAAATTGAGTGGGGTGACTTCAAGCAATTCGTCATCTGCTAAGAATTCGATCGCTTCGTCCAGGCTCATTCGTCTTGGTGGGGTCAAGCGGATCTCCATATCACCCCGGGCCGCGCGCATGTTCGTGAGGTGCTTCTTCTTGCAGATATTAAGTGTCAAATCACCAGGTCGTTGATGTTCACCGATCACCATCCCCTCATAAACCTCAACTCCTGGATCATAAAATATGATCCCTCGCTCTTCAGTATTTTTAATCCCGTAGGTGGTGGTGACTCCTGTCCCCCATGAAACCAGGGATCCAGAAGAACGTCCTTTAATCGCTCCCACCATCGGTGAATATCCATTTAGTTGGGAGTGCATCACACCTTCGCCGCGCGTGGCGGTCAGGAAATGGTGCCGGAAACCTAATAATCCACGCGTCGGAACCAGGAATGTCAAATTAACATTTCCCTCCTGGTTCTCCTGCAAGTTGAGCATTTGTCCCCGACGGGAGCCGAGCATCTCTACAACCGTACCGACCGTATCTGCGCTGGTTTCGATAAAGATTTCTTCAAACGGTTCCAGTTTCTCCCCTTTCTCCCCTTGACGCAAGATCACGTCGGGACGGGAGACCTGGAATTCGTATCCTTCACGGCGCATAGTTTCAATCAAAATGGCAAGATGCAGTTCTCCGCGACCTGAAACCAGGAAAGAATCCCCACTTTCCGTATCATTCACCCGCAGAGCAACATTGGAACGCAATTCAGAATACAGACGTTCGCGCAGCTTACGAGATGTGCTCCACCGCCCCTCCCGGCCAGCAAAAGGAGAGGTATTGACCGCGAACTTCATCCGCACAGTCGGCTCCTCCACCTGTATGGCTGGCAGCGGCTGAGGATTCTCTGGGTCAGTGAGGGTTTCACCGATCGCGATGCCTTCCAGTCCTGCCAGTGCAACGATCTCTCCAGCTTGAGCCTGGGGGACTTCTACTTTGTTCAGCCCCTGATGGACATATAAGTAGGGCGCGTGCTCGCTGAGCACCTCCCCTTCCAGAGTCACCCGTGCCAGAGCTTGGTTCGATTCAATTTTACCCGCAAAAATCCGTCCGACTGCTGTGACCCCGCGGTATTCATCGTATCCCAGGGTTGTGACCAGCATTTGCAGTGGTGCTTCAGGGTCAACTATTGGACCGGGTATATGGCTCAATATAACCTCAAAAAGCGGTTGCAAATCAGGTCCTATTTCCGGATCTGCTCCTGCCTGAGCGGTGACAGCATTGGTATAAATCACTGGGAAATCTGCCTGTTCATCTGTGGCACCCAATTCAATAAACAGATCAAATGTCTCATTAAGAACACGCTCTGGCTCAGCATTTTTGCGGTCGATCTTATTAATCACGACAATCGCCAGGTGACCCATTTCGAGTGCTTTCTTGAGCACGAAACGGGTTTGTGGCATCGGTCCCTCCGCCGCATCTACCAATAGCAGCACCCCGTCAACCATGTTCATCACGCGCTCCACTTCCCCGCCGAAATCGGAGTGGCCGGGAGTGTCGACAATATTAATTTTTACATTTTGTGCGCGGTCATCGTCCCAAATATCGATTGCCGTGTTTTTTGCCAGGATCGTGATTCCACGTTCACGCTCCAGGTCGTTCGAATCCATCACCCGCTCGACCACCTGCTGGTTGGCGCGGAAGACGTGTGCCTGTTTTAGCATGCCATCCACCAGGGTGGTTTTTCCATGATCTACATGGGCGATGATAGCGATATTTCTGATATCGTTCCGTTCAATCAACATACCGATCATTACCTTCTACAAAATACCAAGAATAACTTTTTATCCTGACAAGAAAGACCTCGACCGCACAGGCCGAGGTCGTCAGGCAAGTCCAGTAATAATATCAAAAAGTGGTTGTTTTGAATAGAGTTGGTTTTCCATAAAGATTATGTTCTGGATGACCGATAGCGATAACTAACCTTTTACTCGTCCGCTGGGAGCACTGTATTCCGCTATTTGGGGTCTACAATTGTCCGACCAAAAAACAGTAATTGGGCAGCCGGAAAGCCAGAGATAGAACGAGTACATACCTTGAAACCATAGCAACCATAATCGATCTCTGAGATAACCATCTCTCTAAGCCGACGGAAATTCACGATCATGCCTCCAGGACCCAAACCTCAGATACTTAAATTATAAAGGAAACAAATTGGTTATTAGGCGGGTCCGATAATGTGGATTGTTGGGAAAACACAAAGCCCTGGGTTTTCCAGGGCTTTGTCGTATCTAAGGTTTAGATCTTAACCCATTGCCTCATTCGCGGTTTGAGGCTGCTTCTCCTCCATGGGTGTCGTGGCCCGCAAGAAACCTAAGAATATCAGTGTTGCTCCCAACAAATTCCCGACATAAAGCGCGCTAGGTATGCCAAAGCGGCTGAAGCTGCCTCCAAATGCTGCGACCAGTGCGCCCACTGCGATCAAGATATTCCCAATGACACGGTGAAGCAGGACTCGCTTACGGTAAAAGATCCAGGCCGAATATAACGCCCCACCGACCAGCGCCACCGTACCATATATATTGAAGAAAGGAGTTAATGTACGGATGCCAGGGGTGATGATAGCATCGCCGCTCAATTCGGTGCCGGTTTGGACACTGGTGGTCAGCAGACTGGGGTCCAGCTCGGCACCGAAGATACGGATAGCCGCATAAGCAGAGGCGATACCCAGAATCACCATCAAAATATTAGCGGTTCTGCGTTTAGCTAGAAGGTAAACTGTACCCTGGCCCAACCAGGCCGCTACAAGTATTGCTCCAAATAAGTACCACATGCGGAAGATGAGCGGGTTCCAACCAAAGGCTCCAAAGTATCCCCCACAGAAACCACCAATCCCGAAAAAGAGCATTCCTATCCCCCACAAAAGCAGGTGGGGACTTTTCTTGCTAAAGTAGCGCTTGAAGATTATAAAAGCAAAAATAAAACTAACTAATGCTGTGGTAAATGGGACCCACGTGTTGATAAATGCCATATCAGTTCCTCCTTATAGAAATAATAGAAGTGCTATGCGCCAGCAAATACCCCAAGTGCGGCACCGATCGCGAATATCAACATTCCAATGAGGATCACGATTAAAATGCCAATCGCGATCGGTATCGACTTCTCATAGAATTTTGGGTATTCTCTCTTGGGGGTGGAATCAGGGGATTTATCTACCATTTACACACGTATATTGAAAAGTCCAATGATGTATTCCTAAGTATAGTGAAAGAGTAATAACCTGTATAGATAAGTTTACGCAGATTTAAGTAAGTTGGGGATTAGAAGATCGGGGTGTGATTAATACCTGGGGCCAAAGCGAATGGATCGCGAGCTAGCTTTCAATAGATGAATTGGTGGACTGTGATGAAAAAATCCTGGTCTGCACCTCCTTTATTATTGCAATTCTTTTTGCCGGGTGGCGACACACCTGCTCAGGTAAGCATTGTCTGCTGAACTGGGATTACCTTCAAAACTCATCGCCTGCACCACTGTGGAACCGGTTGATCCAGCTGAGATCCCGCCGTCCCTGAAATCCCTCTACGAAGCAGCCAATCGCCGCTTTATTGCTGTGCACAATTATTGATTGGTAACAGTTCCTGACGATGGCCAAATGGAGGTAGATGCCACCTTTCCGCTGTCAGCCCGAAAACCAGGATGGTCGTCAATGAGACATTTGTCTTAGGGCAGGATCGGCAAGTTGCAGCAAAACCACTGGAGACCTGGGTCATTTCCCCGGAACGAGATGCTCAAGATTTCAAGGATCAGCTGTTGACCGGGCACTTCACCTCAGCTGAACTTGAATTCCGAGAAATCGTGATTGCATTCCTTGCCGAAATGACAGCTGACCAATAACGGATCCTTTGATCAATACCGGGTTATCTGGGCACGCATATTAATCTTTTCTTGACCAAAGATGGCATCACGATGGTGAGATCAATCGCGGTTTTATGGAAAAGGAAGCGTCGAGATATCAAACCCGTTGTCGAATAAGTATTCAGCTAGCGCCTCTTTGATTTGATCCATTGTCAATAAATTTTCTTCCGAACAGGGCCTTGTGTGCCCAGGGACGTCACCAGACTCCCAAGTGAGACTGGTGAGATCAAATCGGTGCCATTTCTGACAATCAATCACATTGATAGATGTAAATTGGTAGAAGGGTGGTTTTATCCGAGCTGGGTCAATAAACAACTTGCCTTGACTGCGGTAGCCATAGGGAGGACCGCTGATAAAGGTCAACCGGTTTTCTATCGAGTCGCCTTTCAGCAAGGATTGTCCTACCATCCACATCGGCTGGTCGATACCCAGGTAATCTAGAATCGTTGGTGCAATATCCAGATTCTGAACGTTCGTCTCAATCCGACCAGCAAACTCATCATTGGGGAAATGGATCAACAGAGGTACACGCCGTCTGGCATTTGACTGCATGGGGTGGTCTGAATAAATAATCATGATGGTATTGTCCATCTTACCAGTTTGCTCCAGTATTTCCAACACTTCGCCGATATACTGATCAAAGTTCAGGATGCTGTCATCATAAAAATCTATCATCCAATCCTCATCTTGGGTCTTCCCTTTTGAGAAAACCCGTTGTTTCGGTTTAAATCGAGCGCCATGAGTGCCCATCATGTGGACATGGATAAACAAGGGCTGATCTGATTCCTGGATCAGCTGGATGAGGTTGTTTAACTGCTCCTGGTCATGCTTTATACCAACTGGTTGAGTAACGATGGTGAAGGGATTTTCCATCTTCCTGATGAATAATATATGCAGGATGCGATCGGTAATTCGTTCGGCCAAAAGAGAGACGAAATATGGATTCTCACCAAAGCCCATCTCACGAGCCGAGAGAACCAACTCACTTTCATTAGAGCGATTGTTGACAATATCAAATCCATCCAGCATGTTTACTTTGTAGGCATCGATGTAATGCGGCACACCGATCTCGACTGTGTAATAACCTCCATTTCGTAACATACCGGGTAAATGCTGATACGCGTCGACTCCTTGTAGGATGTTGGGTGGGTATAAGACTCGCGTTTGGACATCCGGCTTGCCAGTGAGCATAGAGGTTATCGATCCTGTGGATTTCGAAGAGTTGGCGAAAATGTTTTCAGCCAGCAGAGAGGTTTTGGCTAGTTCCTTCAATACAGGTGTTGTCTCACGTTCATACCCATATACAGACAGATTGCTGGCACTGAGGCCATCGCTACCTAAGAGGATGATATTTGGTCGTGCAGCAAACCTATTGAGATCCCCGGCAAGATCGACCGCCTGGGCATTTCTGGAGTAGCTACCGCCAAATCGGATCAGTACGATGACAGTAGAGATCATGAACATCCCAGCGATTACAGCCAGGATAAAACGAGGTACCTTGAAGGGTGGCTTCGGCTTTCCTCGTAAGCCCATCATGCGCAGAATGCGGGTGTTGATATAAATAAAAAGGATCAGAAAGCCCAGCCTATACCCATATCTAATAATCCCATCAGAGGTAACAATTCCGAATTTAAAAACGGTGTAGGTAAAGTTATCCACTAAGAGTAAACTGGTGGCAGTCAGAATAACTGTGGGAATCAGTGTACCGATAAAAATTGGCAGCATGGTGAAACGAAATTTGGAAATTAAGAGATCTGCTCCAGCGAAAGTCATAACCAATACCAGACTCAACACACATAAAACGAAGCTGGAGAGAAGAAAAATCTCGAACTTATCAAACCATCCCATGGGGTCCATGAAAGAGGGCTTGGTTACAAAGAAGACCCATTCCATAAACAAATAAAAATACGCTGCCCCAAAAGTGAGGACTAGCAAATAGATCCACATAGTTTGCTTAGATTGAGAAGAAGGCTCTTTGTTTGTAAGTGGAGTCAGCGCTCTGGTAACTTCTTGGTCGAGGAATTCATTGAATACTTGCCAGATTGTAAATGGGCTGGCAAGTATGGATTTCCGTCGAGCTGGGGATTTGAACGCGAAAACGAGAAACCAGCTCAGCCCGAGGATCGATATCATCATCAAGGTTAAACCTGTCGAACGGGAAAAGAAAAACACGCGCAGGTAAAGGGTATACTGTTTCCCATTCGTGAGCGGATCACTATTATCGCTCGCTGAAAATACTAAATTATATAATCCATCTTTATCGACAAGAGAATATTTTCCTAAACCCTTCTCCACCACTTCTGCGGTGAAGGTGCGTTCAAGCTGTTGACCATCCTCAAACAACAATACGCCTTCAGCAGGGAAGATCAGGGGATCGAGTTTTAATGGAATGCGGAAGGCATAACTTTCATCGGATCTGAATACTTCAGAATTGAGTCTTTGTTTGAAGTAGAATATGGATGCCCCTGGTTTAATAACCAGGAGAACCGAGAATATGGCAGCGAAAAAGAATAAAAAGGGGATGATGATTCGAAAGATTTTCTTCATCTGCTAAACAGTCAGCAAGAGAACCTGGAAGTTTGTCCATTATACTGTTTATCTTGATCGGCGGCGATCGGACTAAGGATGAATAAAATTCTCTTACCAATAATTTTGATAATTCGCAGTGCTATATGGTTATTCCCTCTTGAGCGAATATTAAATTATCTTGCCCAGCAAAAGAAAACGCTGGTTCCAATGATCACCTTCACTCAGAATTCTTTGGGGAAATTTGTTTCAGAAAAATGATCATTGGAAATCAGTCTTTTCTGTTTGTCCGTGGGATAGCGCTCAATTTTGGCAATACATCTCGTAAAATTGATGGATTAATTTTAATTGAATTGAATAAATCCTGCTTGCTGGCGGTAACTGATACCATCACGGAATGATCTATTCTTTAGTGGTAAACTCAACTTAATGAATCAAATTGCCTCTGCTACCGCCATCGCAAATCCAAACATCGCTTTCATTAAGTATTGGGGCGATAAAGACCCGATGCTGCGCATCCCTGCTAATGGGTCGCTCTCGATGAACCTGTCTAACCTTCAATCGCGGACGACTGTCAGTTATGATTCCACGCTCGAGCGAGACGAGCTTATTTTAGATCGTAAGGTGCCGGATGACCTGGCTGTTGAGCGAGTGACGCGTTTCCTCGACCACGTACGCCATTTGGCGGGTATTTCGTATTACGCCAGGGTGGAAAGCGAGAACAACTTTCCCACGGGTTCGGGAATCGCTTCATCGGCTTCGGCTTTCGCCGCATTGAGTCTGGCAGCTAGCAAAGCAGCTGGATTGCAGTTGGATGAGCGCTCACTTTCCCGCTTGGCTCGGCGCGGATCTGGATCAGCCTGCCGCTCTGTTCCAGCCGGCTTTGTTGAGTGGCAGTCTGGAGAGGATGACAACAGCTCTTATGCTTTCTCGCTAGCTCCTCCAGAGCATTGGCAGTTGTATGATTGCATTGCTATTGTGAGCCAGGAACACAAAAAGATCGGTTCACGAGAAGGCCACGCTCTGGCAGAAACTAGCCTGCTTCAAAACGCTCGAGTTGGGGACGCCACCCGCAGGTTAGACCTGTGCCGGCAGGCGATTCTGAATCGCGATTTTCAAGCTTTTACAGAAATTGTTGAACTGGACAGCAACCTGATGCATGCGGTGATGATGACCTCGCAGCCTCGACTGTTTTACTGGCAGCCAGCCACTTTAGCAGTCATGCGAGCAGTGGTCGATTGGCGAAGGAACGGCATTCCAGTGTGCTTCACAATTGATGCTGGTCCGAACGTGCATGTGATCACACTTGCAGATCATTCTTCCAGGGTGGTCGCTGACCTGGTTCAAATTCCTGGTGTTAGCAAAGTTCTCGTCAGTCGACCCGGTAAGGCTGTTCGCTTGAGCGTAGAGTAATCAGGGGTACCTCTCCGCCTAATATGAGTTGCAGATTGCTTTCACCCTGTAATTTAGCGAAATTTTCTTGGAACCATTTTTTCTTAGAATCGTCTAAGACTTACTAGGATGTATGGATCCTGGGCGGAGATAAGGATATAATCAGCCAAGAGATTTGAGAATTACTGGAATTTGTTTAATGGTGAGTTGGAAGCTCTTATGTATTCAAACGTACTGATACAAATTGCACAGCTGGCAGTCGGATTGGCTGCTCTGATCATTATCCATGAATTTGGTCATTTCGCAGCCGCGCGCCTGTTTAAAATTTCCATCGAAGAATTTGGGCTTGGATTTCCACCCCGAATAGCGACTTTGTTTACCGCAGGAGGCACAAAATTCACCCTCAATTTGATCCCTCTCGGTGGTTTTGTTCGCCCCAAAGGGGAAAACGACCCAAACATTCCTGATGGTTTAGCCGCAGCGAATCCTTGGAAAAGGTTGGGTGTGTTGATCGCGGGACCCATGGCGAATTTATTGGTAGGTGTTGTGCTGTATGCCATGATTATCAACCGCATCGGATCGCCGATCACGGACCAGGTCCAGGTCGTGGAAGTTGTCCCCAACTCACCAGCGGCTCAAGCTGGATTGCTTTCCGAAGATCTGATACTTTGGGTAAATGATGCCGAAATCGACGGCACAGAATCCATCCGCACCGCGATTTATGATAACTTGGGTGACGAAACCCAGATCACATACTCTCGCGATGGTCAGGTGCATACAGTGACCTTAGTTCCCCGCCCAAACCCTCCGGAAGGCGAGGGGGCAATTGGGATCGTGATGAGCAATCCGACCAAATCGGTGAGCGTGATCGCGGCTTTGCCTGCTGGTGTGGAGGCTGTTTTTCAGCATAGTGAGGCCTTATTGACCTTCCCGGTAAAGATTATCAAGGGAGAGATGGATCCCAGCGAAGGTCGCTTATTGGGATTTAAAGGCATGTTCGATGTTTATCAGGCTGTCCAAGAAACGGAAGGCCAGCAAAATATCCCTTCAGGAGTGAACATCCTTGGCTTCTTTGCCACATTGACCATCTCTTTTGGTATACTCAATCTGCTGCCGATACCGGCCTTGGATGGTGGCCGCATTATGTTCACCTTGCCGGAAATTTTCCTCGGGCGCCGCGTTCCACCGAGGTATGAGAACGCAATCCATCTGGTGAGCCTGGCTTTACTGCTGATGTTGCTGCTCTTCGTCAACTTGCAAGATTTCCTCAACCCCATTTCTTTTCCATAGTAATCATCCTGCGAAGGCCGTCCCAAATGTGTTGGCAGATCAGTATTAATAGCCGTGTGAAGTATGTCTGATATCTCGGAATTGCCGTTCCAAACACTGATCGATGCATTGTTGGACGTTGATACCCCCATTAAGAAAGGATATCTTAACCATCTTTCTGATCTCGAGGGAGAAGAACTGACCTTATTCCTCGAGGCTTGGCCGCGCTTACCTTTGGGGCGCCGGCGTACCCTGCTGGAAGACTTGCATGAATTGGGCAGTGCTGACGCCTTGCTTTCGTTTGAAATAATCGGCCGGAATGTCATTCTGGATGAAGACCCTCAGATTCGTTTGCTGGCGTTGCAGATACTGCGGGAATTTGAGGAGCGAGATTTGATCCTTGTGTACCTGCAGCTGCTTAAATCAGACCCTGCAGCTGAAGTCCGGGCTGCATCTGCATCTGGGTTGGGACAGTTCGTCTACCTGGGTGAAATTGACCGACTGCCTGCGGAGATGCTGGAAGAGATCGAAGACCGCTTATTGCATGTATTTCATCACGACCAGGCAGTTTTGGTCCAGTGTCGAGCCCTCGAATCGGTGGGTTATTCGAACCGGTCTGAAGTTGCCAATCTAATTGAAAGTGCATTTAATTCTGACGATCATGAACTGATGGCTTCAGCATTGATTGCCATGGGTCGTTCCATGGATTTACACTGGGAGACATCGATTCTCTCAATGCTGAACAACAAGCGACCATCCTTAAGGGCTGAAGCAGCCCGAGCAGCGGGAGAGATTGAGCTTAAGGATGCGCTCTCGACATTAATCGAATTAACCACAGACAGTGAAGAAAATGTGCGCTCAGCTGCCATCTGGTCGTTGTCGGAGATCGGGGGGGAAAGGGCACGACATTCGTTGGAAAAACTCTTCCAGGAATCAGATGACGACCGCGAAGCGGATTTTCTTGAATCTGCTATTGATAATTTAGCTTTCATAGATGGCATGCAGCCATCCCCATTACCTGATTTTCCAGATGATACCTCTGAGGATGAGCTGCTTGAAATGCTGATTTCTCAAGAAACCAGCCTGGAATCGGATGGTAATGGAAGCTTCAATGCCAACCAAAATGTTGGCGACGGGGAATACCTGGACGATGCGAAATTTGATGATGAGGACGAGGGTTTCCAGGATTGAGAGATCTACTCGTTCTATTTATCAACAATTTACTTCCCATCTTCTTGACTGCTGGAGCAGGTTTTCTGGTCGCAAGGTATCTAGGAGTTTCCACGCGTGCTGTGTCTCGGATCGTTTTCTACATTTTCAGCCCGTGCCTTATTTTTACCTTGCTGACTTCGGGCCAGTTGAATGGTGATGACATCATGCAAATGGTCGCATATGCGTCTGCAAGTATTCTGATCATGGGAGTAATTACCGCCCTCATCACTTATGCGCTGCGAATTGAACGACGTTTCATGGTTGCGCTCGTGCTGACCGTCATGTTTGGGAATGCTGGCAATTTTGGACTCTCGCTCAACTTGTTTGCTTTCGGTGAAAGTGCTCTGGCCTATGCCAGTATTTATTTTGTGACCTCGGCAACCCTGGTATATACATTGGGAGTCGTCCTTGCTTCTTGGGGGAAAACCAACCTGAGAACTGCCTTAATTGGGGTGCTAAAAGTCCCGGTTATTTATGCAGTAATATTTGCCCTGATTTTTAATTGGTTAAATTGGGAGTTGCCCCTTCCCATTGACCGCACAGTTTCCTTATTATCGGACGCAGCTATCCCGGTCATGATCGTCTTACTGGGTATTCAGCTGTATAACTCTAAATTGAGTAAGGATATTTTTGCAGTAAGTCTATCCAACTTTTTGCGCTTAGTCGCCTCTCCTATCCTGGCGATTGTTCTGGCCGCGTTATTTAACCTCCAGGGTCCAGCTTACCAGGCTGGTGTGCTGGAAGCGGCTGTACCCACTGCGGTGTTGACAACGGTGCTCGCAACGGAATACAATATTGAGCCAGCCTTTGTAACGACTGCAGTCGTTACATCCACCTTGCTCAGCCCTCTCACTGTCACCCCATTGCTTGCCTTTCTTGGTGCCTGATGGGTTTGGATAGAAGAAATCATCTCCTGATTGCGTTGTTATTAGGTGTGATCGTTTTGTTTCCGCGTTCCGGCCAAGCCCAGGTGGCATACGAAATTATCCCTGAGGAACCGGAGTACACCTTTGGCGATAGACTCAATTTCCGAGCCTCGCTCCAATCCGCTGAAACGATAGATGAGGTGCTTCTGTTCATCCAGATCAGTGATGAATCTGACCTCCAGGTGCACCCTGTTTCGTTCGATAGGTCCGGTAATTTGTCATTGGAAATTGACCTGAGGGATTTTCCTCTGGTTGCATTTTCAAATACCCAATACTGGTACCAGATTAATTCTGTGAGTGGAGATGTTTTCACAAGCCCTCGTTATTCCTTCTATTACGCAGACAACCGTTACCAGTGGCGGACACTTACCGGTGAACCATTTATGATTCATTGGTATCAAGGTGACCTTGCATTTGGTGAGGATGTGTTAAATGTCGCCTTGGAAGGCCTCAGAAGCACACAAGATTTATTAGAGATTTTCTTCCCGAGTAGCCTGGATATTTATGTATATGATAGTGCCCAGGCGGTGCAAACAGCTTTACCTATTGGTGGTCAAAATTGGATCGCTGGTCACGCTGATCCTATGCAGGGGGTTATATTGGTGTCGCTGCCAACAGGTCCTGGGCAACTCTTAGAAATGGAAAGGCAAATCCCCCATGAGCTGATGCATATCGCCTTGAACTATACCGACTCGCATGCTTACGCAAATTTACCTGCTTGGTTTAATGAAGGTTTGGCTTCCCTGGTTGAATTGTATCCCAATCCAGAGTACCAGGTGCTGATTGAAAGCGCTTATGAATCAGAGGAACTTTTAGCGCTTGCCTCATTGTGTCAATCATTTCCCAATGATTCCCAAGGCGGCTTTTTGGCTTATGCTGAATCCGCCTCCTTTACTCAATTCCTTTACGATCAATATGGCCGGCCTGGGCTCAACAGGTTAATGGCAGCCTATGCGTCCGGTATGAGCTGTGAACGAGGGATTGAAGAAGCATTAGGTTCAAACCTGGCCAGTCTCGAAGCGAGCTGGCGCAGGGAGAACCTCGCTGGTTTAACATTGACCAAGAGTATTCAAGAATTCCTGCCGTGGTTGGTCTTATTGTTGGTTTTATTGGCAGGACCGATTATTCTGGCTGTGGTGGCCATCAGTAAAAAACCAGAAAGGTCAAATTTGTGAGCGATATTGATCAAACTCGTCTGCATGCTAACATATATGGAAGAGTACAAGGAGTGGGGTTTCGCGCCTTTGTGGTTGAGACTGGGGTCATCTTAGGCGTCACGGGTTGGGCACGAAACAAATGGGATGGCAGTGTGGAACTTGTTGCTGAGGGCGACCGGCGAACTCTTGAAAGCTTGCTCGCTGCCCTGCACCGTGGACCACGTATGGCAAAAGTAACTCGGGTTGATGCGGAATGGCAGCCCGCAAGCGGCGATTTCAACGCATTCCATGTAAAATCCACGATTTGATGATTCGATCCTCAACTGAATCCAAGCCCACGCTGTTTGAGGGAGACAAATTTCCCACTGCCGATCACCAGATGGTCAAGAACGTCAATATCAAGTAATTTTCCTGCCTCAACAATCGCACGGGTGACGGCGATATCATCGGGGCTGGGTGTAGGATCCCCGCTGGGGTGGTTGTGGGCGACGATTATCGAAGCCGCATTACGCCGCACGGCGCTCTTAAATAATTCCCCAACTCTAACTTGCGAAGAGTTTAACGAACCTCTATAAACAGTTTCCATGGCCAGGTAATGGTTGCGTGTGTCCAGGAGTAGCACCCATAACTCCTCTTGATCCAGGGCGCTCATTTCATAGAGGATTAATTGAGCTGCTTCTTCAGGGCTATGTATGCTGTCTTGTTCAATTGCTTCCTGCTTCATGCGAAACCCTAACTCCAGGGCAGCTTTGATCTGAGCTGCTTTGGCGGTACCCACCCCATGTTGGGCACAGACTTCATCAAAAGCTGCCCTATGCAATCCCTGCACGCCATCAAATGTATTTAACATGCGCTGTGCAACCTGGACGGCGTTCTCACCTTTTACACCTACCCTGAGTAAGATTGCAAGCAATTCTGCATTGGAGAGTGATTTGGGCCCTAAGCGGGCCAGCCTTTCACGAGGTCTCTCAGATTCAGCAAAATCTGTGATCCGATAGTGGTTTTTTCCCTCTTTCATGCTCTTCCCCTTTCCTTAGATAGATTAGCAGTCCCTCTAATAAAGAATATACATCAAGAGACATCGTAATGCAAGCGCGCTTCCATGCTATAATTTTTTGCAATAAGTGCCCCATGAATTTCGATCCTGCAGCATTAGGCAATTTCTTCTTGATATTATCCGCTTGGGCGGGGGCGTTTATTGTCGCCTTGTGGCTGAGTTTGGTCTTTTGGACTTATCGGGATATCACAGCCAGGGCGCGCGATCCCCTCTCGCGCATTCTCGCTGTTCTGGTTGTAGCCGTCCTTTTCTTGCCTGGAATCTTGATTTACCTGATTCTACGACCGGCATACACACTTGAGGCGGAATATCAACAAACTCTGGAAGAAGAAGCGCTGCTGCAAGCCATTGAAGAGAGTCCCCTGTGCCCAGGCTGTGGGCGAAGGATAAAAGATAACTGGTCAGTTTGCCCAAACTGCCATACCAAACTTCGCAAGAATTGCCATCATTGTGGAAAATTGATGGAACTGCCCTGGAATATTTGCCCCTATTGTGGGACACCCGCGCCAGGCATGCGTCGTGAACACCTGACGCTGGATGAAGCATTGCGACCACTGACTGGGGATGGCGAAGAAGTGGAAAGCTCCCTTATTGATACATTTGAAGAGCCGGTAATATTCCCGGAACCTGAAGGTGAGCCGGAGCAATTTGAGGAAATTGCCAATAGTGAGGAACCCGAGAATTAAGAAAAGCGGCTCAAGATTTATTGAGCCGCAAATATTTGGGGGCGATTACCATCAAGGAATCTATCCCGCAGATTGCACATTAAGAGCATCCCAGCCTGAGTAATGGGCTGCCGTGCCCAATTCACCCTCAATGCGCAGCAATTGGTTGTATTTTGCCACCCGATCTGATCGAGCAGGAGCGCCAGTTTTAATCTGACCCATGTTGAGAGCCACTGCCAGATCGGCGATGGTCGTATCCTCGGTCTCACCAGAGCGATGGGAGGTCACCGCCCGCCATCCAGTTCGATGGCATAGTTCGACTGCTTCAATCGTCTCTGTCAGGGTGCCAATCTGGTTGAGCTTGACTAGGAGAGCATTGGCTGCCTGTTCTTCGATCGCACGGCGGACTCGTTCGGGATTCGTGACCAGAAGATCATCACCAACGATCTGAATGCGGTCGCCCAACTCAGCAGTCATTAATTTCCATCCTTCCCAGTCATCTTGGGCAAGTCCATCCTCGATCGAAACGATCGGGTATTGGTCAACCCATGATTTCCAAAAGGCGACCATTTCTTCACTATTCAGTTTTTTACCTTCTCTCCGCAAATTATATAGCCCTGTTTCAACTTCATAGAATTCCGATGCTGCCGGATCAAGGGCGATAGCAACCTGTTCGCCAGGTTTGTAGCCTGCTTCTTCGATCGCCTCTAGGATTATTTCAACCGCCTCGGCATTGGTTTTAAGGGCTGGGGCATAGCCGCCTTCATCACCCACCAGTGTTGTATACCCATGCTCTTTGAGAACTTGTTTGAGCTTTTGGTAAATTTCCGAGCCCCAGCGCAGTGCTTCCGAAAAAGACTCTGCCCCTAATGGCATGACCATAAACTCCTGGGCATCGGTCGATTGCCATCCTGTATGGGCACCACCATTGAGGATGTTCAACATTGGTACAGGTAAGATATGGGCGTAAATGCCACCGATGTAGCGATATAAAGGCAATCCTAAAGAATTTGCAGCTGCTTTTGCTACTGCCAAACTGGTTCCAAGGATTGTGTTTGCCCCCAGCTTGGATTTATTCGCTGTGCCGTCAAGCTCGAGCATCTGCATGTCGATCTGTTTCTGTTTTGTAGCTTCCATGCCGGTTAACAATTCGGCGATTGGACCGTTGGCATTTTCTACTGCTTTCAAGACCCCTTTTCCTCCGAAGCGGTTCTGGTCCTGATCGCGTAGTTCCAGGGCTTCGTGCACCCCGGTCGAGGCGCCGGAAGGAACTGCCGCACGACCCATGCTGCCATCTTGGAGAATTACTTCTACTTCGACCGTCGGGTTGCCCCGTGAATCAAGAATCTCGCGCCCGGTCAAACCTTCAATAATTGGTTTCATGTTTCACCTCATCAAATTTATTATTCCTGCATCAATCATGGGATGCAAGAATTTATGGTTAACTTATTTCCACCATGTGCGCGAAACCCTGACCTGACACTGTCGTGATTTTGGTTTTAGGGTGAATTAACTGTGCTTGTCTCCACCTCGATCGGTTTTGACACACCTGCCTGCTCCCCGACAGCTTCCAGAAAAGCCATGAAGAGTGGGTGAGGTCGGTTAGGACGGGAAAGGAATTCTGGGTGGAATTGCGTGCCAAGCATGAAAGGATGGTCGGCGAGTTCAGCAATTTCGATCAATTTCCCGTCAGGTGAAATACCGGAGAAACGCATACCAGTAGATTGTAAGAGTTCACGATAAGCATTATTGAACTCATAGCGGTGGCGATGACGTTCCTCGATCTCTTGCACTTGATAAGCGCGTTTGGCGATTGTGCGTGGCTGCAGAACGCAGGGGTATAATCCCAGGCGCATTGTGCCGCCCATATCAGCAATATCGCGTTGATCTGGCATCAGGTCGATGACAGGGTGGGGTGTCCCCCGATCAAATTCTGTCGAATTGGCTTCTTCATCGCCTAATACATGACGGGTTAGTTCGACAACCATCAGCTGCATACCTAAACACAATCCAAGGTATGGTATTTTATTTTCACGGGCGTATCGGGCGGCTTGAATTTTCCCTTCGATGCCTCGTCCTCCAAATCCACCGGGAACAATAATGCCATCGGCCGCGCTGACAACATCCCAGCCGCGCCCTTTCTCCAATTCTGTTGAATGCACCCAGTCAATGATCACTTCAATACCCAAAGTGAGGGCTGAATGCAGAAGGGCTTCTCGGACGCTCATATAAGCATCTTGCAATTCGATATATTTCCCTACCAGGGCTACCCTCACAGTGGGTTTATTGCGTCGGACTTCCTGCACCAGATGTTCCCAATCAGTCCAATCCGGTTGACTGCTGGCGGTCAATCCCAAACGCTCCAGCAAATATTCTCCAACCCCAGCCTGATCTAGCAGCAGTGGTACCTCGTATAAGATCGAGGTGGTGATCATCGGGACGACGGCCCGCAGTTCAACATCGCAGAAAAGGGCGATCTTTTCACGCAGGCTGTCGTCAACGGGGTGATCAGAACGGGCAATGATCACATCTGGAGAGATACCGATTGAGCGTAGTTCGCGTACTGAGTGCTGAGTCGGCTTGGTTTTGAGTTCGTTCGTTGCACCGATATGGGGCAGCCATGTGACGTGTACATAAACGCTGTTTTGGCGCCCGACATCAGTCCGCATCTGGCGTAAAGCTTCCAGGAAAGGTAACGATTCGATATCGCCGATGGTACCGCCAATTTCAACCAGCACGATCTCCGCTTTGGTCGTCTTTGAAACCAGACCGATGCGTCTTTTAATCTCATTGGTGATGTGAGGGATGACCTGTATAGTTCCTCCAAGGTAATCTCCCCGGCGCTCTTTTGCGATCACTTCTGCGTATACCTGTCCAGTTGTGAAATTGCATACCCGGCTTAGGCTTATGTCGATGAAGCGTTCGTAGTGACCAAGATCCAGGTCGGTTTCTGCGCCATCTGCTAGCACATAAACTTCACCATGCTGGTAGGGGCTCATCGTACCCGGGTCGACGTTGATATAAGGATCCAATTTCTGTACCGATACGGAAAAACCGCGCTCCTTGAGAAGACGACCGATCGCCGCCGCAGTGACTCCTTTGCCCACCGAACTCACTACACCACCAGTAAGAAAAACATATTTTGTCGTCATCCCGCCTCCACACCTTCCAGAAATAGGTCACAGTACCTATCCCCGTATACCGGCAAAAAAAGAAGTGGGGAGGACCGTCGATTGACGACCTCCCCACTCGAAATCAAGGTGTTGAATTTTACTTTTAAATCCACTTGCGCAAGCATACCTTTGTACTAATTCTGGGCTGAGTTTACCATACTTGGGAGGCAATTGCAAAAGCAGGCCTCCATATCTTGACGTATTGATATAATACGCATTATACTCACTCAACTCGGGGTGTGGCGCAGATGGCAGCGCGCCGCGTTTGGGACGCGGAGGCCAGCGGTTCAAGTCCGCTCACCCCGACTTATGGAGTTAGCGTATGAAACGTGAATCGTGAATCCGAAACGGCTGACCACGCTTCACGTTTCTTTTTCCCTATGCATGTTCAACTCATCCTCACCTCGGAGAACTACGTATGGCAAAACCCAAATATGATGGTGTGGTCCAGGCAGTCCGCTACGACGATGAAGGACAGATCTTGTGGGTGCGGGCATTCCTCAGGCGCGGACAGATCTGGTCAGATCACATCCAGCTCGATCGGAATGATTTGATCGATAAGCTCAATTCAGGGATGCAGCTCATGACGGGCGAGCGAATACCATATTATGGCAACACTTTCAAGACGTTTAAGCCGGTCAAAGTTGTCAAGGTAAACAGCCGCGAAATCTTGATCGCCGGAGATGTACAAGGAGACACTGATTGTCTGGAAGGCGTGCCCCTTATCTAATATCTGTCACGTGCCAACACCCTTTTACCACCTGAGTTTAGCTCACGAAATTAGCGAACATCCCGCTTTGAGTCCCGATCTGCGGAGCATGTTGCGGACACACCGAGGGGCGTTTTTTCTTGGAAATACAGCCCCAGATGTTCAGGTATTATCTGGTCAAAATCGAAGGGCAACTCATTTCTTCTCGGTACCCGCCCACCCAGGAGGGCATCTACCTTGGAACCGGATGCTCCTGGAGTATCCAGGATTAAATCGACCTGTTGACCTGTTCCCAGCTTGTGCTGCTTTCATCGCCGGTTACCTGTGCCATCTCCAGGCAGATTGGATTTGGATCTTAGATATTTTCCAGCCTGGTTTTGGCCCGGACCAGACCTGGGAGACATTTACAAAACGGTTGTACCTGCACAATGTGCTGAGAGCCTACCTGGATGTGAAAGTTCTTGCAGACTTGCCGTCAAATATGGCAGCCCAACTCCGTTTAACTCAACCAGATCAATGGTTGCCATTTGTCCAGGATAAGTTCTTGATCAAATGGCGAGATTTCCTGTGTGACCAACTGCAGCCCGGAGAGAGTATTAAGACTGTAGAAGTATTTGCCTCCCGCCAGGGAGTTGATCCTGAAGAATTCCACTCCATGCTCCGATCTGAAGAGCAGATGGAAGTGAATATCTTTAAACATGTGACACGCCAGCAGTTGGATATCTACCGTGAGCGATTGATAGCTCAGAATGTGGATTTGCTGGAAGACTATCTGAAT
>SDBV01002816.1_pt1 | contig 25942 bp, 20 predicted proteins | sample 2277081 | NCBI WGS metagenome assembly SDBV01 (sample SAMN10402039, study PRJNA504765) | marine sediment metagenome | isolation source: marine sediment core GS10_PC15, 223 cmbsf | place: Arctic Ocean: Southern Knipovich Ridge | collected 2010 | reverse complement strand
GCGCCTCGAGTTCGTGTTGATGTTGGCGGATCCATTGCTCTTGAAGGGGATTGCCCATGCCCACCAGCAACACGTCGGCTCCGGAGCGGTTGATTTGGCGGATGACCTTGGCGGAAAGTTCGGCATCGCACAGATGGCCGTGATGGAATACCCCCCCCGTCGCGCCGCCGAAGGTTGCGGCGGCGGGGGCCGCTGCACGGCGCACCGTCAGCCGGGCGGCCCAGATCGGGAAATCGCGGTAGCCGCGTCCGGCGGTCGCCCGAACCAGCTCGTGGGTCAGGTCGGTGCCGTTCGGGTTCGGCTGCATCCGGCGGCCTTGCAGCCGGGCGGCCCAGCGGACGCCGGTCCCATCGCCGAAGACGTGATCGGCCGAGTTGAGCACCCGGCGATAGGCTTCGTCGGCAGCGGCCAGGTTGAGCGTATGGGCGTTGACGAAAAACACGCTGCGGGTGCGGCCGTCGCAGCGGTGGATCATCTCTTCCAGCAGCTCGATCGCCCGGGATCGCGTCACGTCGGTCATCTCCACGCCGAGTACGGAAAGCGTCTGGCCGTAATCTTGCATTTTCCGATCTCCTGGCAGTTTCAATACGCTCCGCGGCCGCTGAGCACCACCATCGGGGTGCGCACCAGCAGCGTCAAATCGGTCCACAGACTCTGATTTCGGAGGTACCAAAGGTCCATCTGAACCCAATCCTCGAAGCCGACGTCGCAGCGGCCGCTGATCTGCCACAGACAGGTCAGCCCGGGCTTGACGGCCAGGCGGCGACGTTGCCAGGGCTGATACTGGGCCACTTCCTTGGCCACCGGAGGCCGAGGCCCCACCAGCGACATCCGGCCGAAAAGCACGTTGAACAGTTGAGGGGTTTCGTCGAGGCTGGTCTTTCGCAGGATGCGTCCGATTCGGGTGATGCGGGGATCGTGGCGGTTCTTGAAGACGGGGCCCTGTTGTTCGTTGGCCACCTCGGTCTGACGCCGGTCGGCGTCGGTGGCCATGGTGCGGAACTTGACGATCGTAAACGGCCGGCCGCGATGGCCCACCCGGCGTTGAAAGAACAGGGGCTTGCCGCGGGTGGTGATCAACAGCACCAGCCACACCGCCAGCATCACCGGGGCGATCAGCACCAAGATGCCCAGCGCGGCGATGACGTCGAACAGCCGTTTTGCCGTCCGGTAGACAACCGAGCGGTTTCCCTCGACCGAGACGATCGGTTGGCCGGCCGTCAGCAAACGGGCCACCAGCGAAGAGGCGGGCCGCGAAACCGGTGGCGGCGGCGTGCGGAGCCGTGGCTGAACCTGCGGGGTTCGCCGTGCTGCGGGGGATTTCGCTGTAGACACCGTCCGCCACCTGGGACGAGCAACCGACGGCAGGGCGACCGGAGTCGGCTGCGAGAAAACCGTTGCCGTGACCATCAAAGATATCTCCTGGTGTCGTGTTCAGTTGGAGAGTCGTGTCGCAAACCGCGCGCCATCGTATGGCCGGACCACGGCGAATCGGCAGCCGCGCTGCAAAGTCAGTCCAGACAACCACTTAGGTCGCCGACCCTGCGGTTGTGGCATGGCGACGTGTTGTGTTCAGAAGAAGGAGGGTTGAAGAAAGTCAACGCGGCGGATTACGCTACACTCGGGTGCAGCGTCGCCGCTGCGGCGACGGCTAAGGATCGTTCGAGAAACAAGTGTCGGGGTGGCTGGGGTCCAGCGTAGCGGCCCCCAGTTCTTTCGCCAGACAACTGGGGGCTCGCTACGCTCGACCCCAGCCATCCAATCGTTTCATGTGACACTGACTTCTCGAACGATCCTAAACGGGGACGGCTGGCAGGCCTTCGTGCCAGGCGGGCCAGTAGACGGTCAGCAGACTCACGGCGAACTGCAACGCCGCCAGCACCAGCAGCCCCGTCCACCACGGCACGGCGGACGCCGGGCGGCCACATGTCCAGCGGCAGTCGTTTTCGGCTTGGCCGTCGGGGAGTCTGCCCGCCCGGCAGAGGATGGTGATGAGGATTAGCGCGATCAGCACGACCGGCTCGCAGTAGCGTTGCCAGGCCCCGTGGTTCATCGACTGGGTCACGGCCCATCCGATCAAGGAGAGAAACAGCAGCCCGCCTTGCTTGACCCTCCCTGCGCGGCGAAGCGCCCGCCATGCCGAGAGCAAGACGGCCGCTCCGAGGCACGCCAAGGGCACGAACACGACCGACCGGCCGGCGATGGTCGGCATCACGGCCGCCACCCTCCAGATCGGTCCGCCCCAGCATCCGGCCGCCACGTTGCGTTCGCTCGTCCAAAGCAGCGACACCCCCAGGCCCGCCAGGATGGCAAGCCACATCGGCCGGTCCGGGCGCGTCAGCTCGCGCCACGAGGCAAAGGCCGGGAGGAAGAAAACGCCGAACGCCCCGAACAGTGACAGGGCCACCAAGAGCGTGACCGGGTTCTGGCCGCCGACGTGGGCCCGTTGGAACAGCGGCGGCACCAATCCGCCCCAGGCCGCCACCAGCATCGCCAGCACGGCCAGCGGTCCCAGCAGGGCGGGCACCACCGGCAGCCACCGCTTCCACGAGAACCTTGGCTGGCGGCGGTCCTCGAGCAGTCGCGAGATCCATCCGCCGGCCGGACTGATGCTGATCGCCGCCAGCCAAACCGGTGCGGCTACCCAGAGATGGATCTGGCGGACCAGCACGGCCAGCGTCGCCCAGAGCGACCACCTGGCGACCCGGCCGGGAGTCGCCTCGTACAGCACGGCGCCGCTTAAGGCCAGCCAGACGAACCACAGGGCGGCATTGTCGGTGGTCATCCAGATCGCGCTGCCGAGCACGAATTTCGAGCAAACCAGCGGCAGGATCAGCGCCACGGCCGCCCCTGGGCCGAGGGCCCGAGACGCCGGCACAAAAACGCTGACCAACAGCCCCAGGCCGAACAGGCTCCCGACGACCTGGAGCGTGGCGGTCCGGTCGTCCAGCCAGCGTGCCACGGTGGCCAAGGCGAGGTGGTAGCCCGGCGCGGTCGCTGTGCGGTATTGGTCCAACTCGATGCTCGGCCAGTGGCTGGAGATGGCCCGAACCGTAGGCTCGTGGAATTCCCCCTGGTCACCGGCCTCGCTGGTTCCACCGCCTTGCCAGGCGATCACGGGCCAAACCAGCAGGGCGAACAGCAGGCAGAGCCCCAGCGTCAACGGGACCCTTCCCCGCGTGACGCTGGAGATGTCGACTCGTCGCAATCCTAGTGACATGGTCGTGTTGCCAGCTTCAAAGGCTCAGCGGATGGGACGGGGGCCGGCGCTGCTGCCACCGCGGGCCGCAGGCCGACCGTGATCCCGGCCAGCAGAAAGGTCCAGGAGTTGTCGATCGGCGAAAAGCTCATGTCGTGCAGCGCCGCCTGGCAGACGTACACCCCCAACGCCCCCAGCAGCAGCACGCCTTGGGCCCGGGTCCAATCGGGTGCCTGGGGATCGCGCGCCAGGTTCCATGCGGTCCACCCCCAACCGGTCAGCACCGCCAGGAACAAGACCAGTCCAATCAAACCGGTCTCGGTCAGGATGCTCAAAAACGTGTTGTGATGGGAATACGGGCGGAGGGCTTCCAGGTTCAATCGCGTGGAGCGGTCGGAGAGGTAGGGCAGCTTGGCGTCGGGAAACTGGCCGAAGCCGACGCCCCAAAGCGGCCGGTCCAGGAACATCGTCCACGAAACGTAGGCGAAACTTACCCGCATGTCGGCGCTGCCGCTGGTCTCGGCGGCCGACTGCTCCCGCTTGAAGGCCTTGAGGTTGTCCATTTGGGTCACGGCCAGCAGCAAGGCCCCCGAGATCATGCCGCCGAGCACCAGCGGCCGCCAGGAACCCCTCAGCGTCAGGCCCAGCACAATCATCAGCCCCAGGCCGGTTCCCATCCAGACGCTTCGGGTGTAGCTGAAATAGATTCCCGCCAGCATCAACGGCATCAGCGCGGCCATGGCCAGGCGGCCCGGGCGGCCAAGGCGCCATTGCCACAGCCAGGCGGCCAGCAGGCAAACGCCCAAGTAGAGTCCGAAACTGATCGCACTGACCATCGGTCCCCGGGCCCGGCCGAAGTGCATCCCGATCTTGGCGTCGGCAATGTGCTTGGGAAAAACGGCCCACCATTGGCCGCTGACTTCCAACAAACCGGTTACGGCCAGGTAGACGCCCAAGACGACCAGGGCGCCTTGGATCCGCGAGACATTCGAGCGGCCCAGCGGCGACTGTCGGGCAATCCAATAGAGCACGCACGGGATGAGGTAGCCGGCGATCAGGCGAAACGCCGGCCCCGCCTCGGCGCCCGGGCCGGTGGGGTTGCTCTGCCAACCGCCGTAACACCCACTGAGCACCAGCACGCCCAAGAATGCCATCAGTATCAGATCGACCCGCCCCAGCGGTTTCGGCTCCGTGCAACCTCGGCGGGACTGGACCAGGTAGGTGCCCACCAACAGCACCAGCACCAGGCGGTCGAGCGTCAAGGTCAGCGGTCCGAGGCTGAAGTTGCCCCAGTGATGGCCGAAGCACATCGCCACCACCAGAAACGCCAAACACCCGCCGACCAGCGACCCGCGCGTAACGAAAATCGCTCCCCAGACCAAGGCCACGATGCCGGCGATGAGGCAGATGATGGTCAAAACGTTACGCCTTGCTCACGTAAGCGATTTTCTGCAGCGCCCGTTTGAAGGATAGCCCGCCGCTGGGATCCAGGACCGGCGTGGTCGACTTGACAACGGGGCGATGGTCGCCGGCCGGCGCAACCGGTGGCTCCATCGGCGGGGCGAATGCGGTGTCCGGCTGGGCCGGCCAGGCCGGTTGTACCGTCAGGAACACGACCCCAAAACCGGTCAGCAATCCGCCGGCGATGCCGATCAACACGATCATGCTGCGGCTGGGACCCAGCGGATAGATGCCCGCCTCGGGTGCATCGATGCGGCTGATCAGGCTGGCCGCCCGGGCGCTGGCGTGCGTGGCTCGGGCCTCGGACAGGTTCTGCTCGGACCGCTGCAGCAGCGCCCCGCGGTTGCGGGTCTCGGCTACTTGGTTGGCGTAGGTGGCGTGCAGGCCGGCCAGGACGTCGAGCCGCCCCGTGGCCCGGGCAAGCTGGCTGGTGAGCATCGTCTGGCGATCGGCGTTGAGCTGTAACTCGACCCGGATGCCGCGCACAGCGATCTCCAACTCGTTGTGCATGTGCCGGCCGATCTCCTCTTCCGACCCCTTGGCCGCCCGAACCAGCGGATGGGCGTCGGACCTCGTGCCGAGCAGCTCGGCGGTTGCCAACTGGGCGTCGAGCAGCCCGTCCTTCAGACGCCGCAAGGCCGGCTGCGACTCGAGCAAACGGTTCGGCATGGCCACCAGCCGGCCGGGATCATCCCGGGCATCTTCCAGCAGGACCAGCAGATACTGGTTGGCCTGGCGGGTGGCGGTGATCTGGCGAAGTTCGTTGCGGATCTCGGTGATCATTCGACGAATCGCGCTGTCGCCCGTGGAAACATCCGCCAGGACCCGCAGCTCGGCCAGATCGCTGCCGACCTGTTTTTCGGTCTCGGTGAGCCGCTCGGTCGACGCTTGCAGGTCGGCCTTGGCCAACTCGACCGTTTTGACCAGTTCGTCGATCATGCTCTGGGCCTTCGTATCGCGAAGCTGCTGGAACCGGGCCAGCAACTGGTCGCAGATCGCCCGGCTCAGGGCAATCGCCCGGGGCCGGTCATGGTCCTCGGTCGTCAGGTAAAACACCTCGGTCTTGCCGAACTCGGCGCCATGGGGCGGGGCCAGCTTCGCGCGGCCTCGCAGTGCGGCGACGTCGTGAGCGGTGGGCCACGCGCCAGGATCCTTGCGATAGTCGTCCGGCGGTCCCACCTCCTTAAGTGCGGCCCTCAGCACGCCCCGGCTCTTGGCCAGCTCCAGGATCGTCTGCTGGACGGCTTTCATCTCGTCGGCATGTCCGAACTTGCCGGGCCCCACTTCGTTGTTGCTCGCCTCGTTGCGAACCATCAGCGCCTGTGACGCCTCCCAGGTGGCCGGACGCACTAATGCATAGGCCAACGCCAAGACGCCCAGAATCACCGTCGGAATCAGCCAACGCCACACGTTCTTGACCAGGATGCGGACGACTTCTTTCGGACTCGGAACCGTTTGAAGTGCAGGATTCATGCCGTGCTTTCTCGATGGAAGTGTCGGACGGATTGGATCGATCGTAAGGGGACCGGTGAGCAGGTCTACGTTTTTGTCCTTGACTACTTGCAAAGCCGATGCCAACCCGCACGGCCCGTCCGCCGCGGCCACGCACCGAGGCCAAGACCCGAGACAACGGCGGTTTTTGTGGGCATCCCCGCCGCCGATCCGCCGGCCGGTGCAGCCGGCGTGTTGCCCGAATCGAGCAGACCGTTGAAAAAAGGGGACGTGAAAAAAGGGGGACGGGGGCTTTTTCGCGCAAAGATGTCGGAAGCATCAACTCGGTTTGTGCGAAAAAGCGCCCCGTCCCCTTTTTTAAGGGAAAAAAACCATTTGCATCCGGCGTAATCTGACGGAGAGTTGAAATGGCCCGGATGTTTGTTGCCGCAACGCGGTTGCGGCAGTGGCGAAAAGAGCGAGAACATGCAAGTCTACTGCCTCTCTACCCTCGACGAATTGACCCCCTACGCCGACGACTGGGATCGACTGGCGGCCGGCGTACCTTTTCGCAGTTGGGCCTGGCTTTCGGCCTGGTGGCGGAGCTACGGCCGTCGGGGCCACGGCAAACCCTCCGGGCCGCAATTGTTCGTCCTGTGCGTGTTCGATCATTCCGATCGGCTGGTCGGCTTGGCGCCATGGTACCTCGCCGGCGGCGGTCCCCAGGGCCGCGTGCTTCGGTGGCTGGGTTCCGGCGAAGTCTGCTCCGACTACCTCGGCATCCTGTGCCGGCCGGAAGTGCAATACTCGGTCACCCAGGCGCTGGCCGATTACCTGACCGAAGACGCTTGGGAAAACGCCTTCGATCGGCCGCGATGGGACTTGCTCCAACTCGACGGCGTCGACGCCGAGGACCTTGCCGTGGGAGAACTGATCCGGCACCTGGCCGACCGCGGCTGCACGGTCCATCGCCGCACCGGGCCGGCCTGCTGGCGGATCGAACTGCCGGACACCTGGCAGCAGTACCTCGCCACGCTTTCGAAGAGCCACCGCAAAAAACTCCGCCGCCTCGAACGAGACTGGTTTCAAGCCGGCCGGGCCGTGCTGCACTCGGTCGAGCGAGCCGCGGAGCTCGACCGGGCCATGGAGGTCCTGGTCGACTTGCACCAGCGAAGGCGCAATGCGCTGGGTGAGCCCGGCTGCTTCGCCTCGAAACGGTTTGCGGCGTTCCATCGCGAAGTCATGCCCGAGATGCTCCGGGCCGGACAACTCCAACTCCATTGGCTGGAATTGGACGGCCGGCCCGCCGCCGCCGAATACCACCTGGGCGCCGCCGGCGTGGTCTACGCCTACCAGTCGGGACTCGATCCGGGGCTTCTGGACGAGCAGCCCGGCCGGTTGGCCATCCTGGCCACGCTGCGTCGGGCAATCGAACACGGATATCGGACGTTCGACTTCCTGCGAGGCGACGAGCCCTACAAAGCTCACTTTCGCGCCCGGCCGCGCCGCAGCCTCGTGATCCGCGTGGTGCCCCGGCGGACCGCCGCCCAATGGCGACACAACCTCTGGCTGGCCGGCAGCAGCGTCAAACGATGGGTCAAAGGTGGCTTGGATTTGGTGGGAACACACGGGGAGTAGGAAGGAGCGTTCAGGGTTCAGAGTTTTCAACTTCGCGTTTCATGTGAAGTTGAAAACCCTGAGTTCTGAACCCCGACGCGAACTGCGATGCCCATCTGGAAACTACTCCTGTTGAACCTCTACTACTACGGGTTGCGTCCGGTCCGATGGTGGAGTCTCCGCCGCGCCGCAGCCGCCGGCCGGGCGCCGGTGATGGTGCTGTTCTACCATCGAGTGGCCGACGATCGGGCCAACGCGTGGACTGTTTCCAACGAAACCTTCGCCCGACAGTTGCGGTGGTTGCAGAAACGTTTCGAGCTGGTCTCGCTTCAAGAGGCACAGCGGCGGATCCGCGGCGGCGCGAACCATCGCCCTTGCGTCAGCATCACGTTCGACGACGGCTACGCGGACAACTGCCACCAGGCGATACCGCTGTTGGTCAAGCGGCGGATCCCCTGCACCTATTTCGTCACGCTGCAAAACGTGCTTGACGGCGAGCCGTTTTCACACGATCTGGCCCTGGGACGCCCGTCCCCGCCGAACACCGTTCAGCAACTTCGGGCGATGGCGGCCGCCGGGATCGAGATCGGCGCCCATACCTATACGCACGCCGACCTGGGAGCGATAACCGATCGACGACGGCTGCACCACGAGATCGTAACCGCCGGCGAAGACCTCCGGGCGGCGCTGGGCCGGCCGGTGCGGTACTTTGCGTTTCCCTTCGGACAGCAGGTCAACCTCAGCCGTGAGGCGTTCGACCTGGCCCACGAGGCCGGGTACGAGGCGGCCTGTTCGGCCTACGGCGGATTCAACTTTCCCGGCGACGACGCGTTTCACCTGCAGCGGATCCCGGTCGACGACGTGATGATCCGTCTGAAGAATTGGGTATCGGTCGATCCCCGCAAGCTCGACACGCCCCGGTTCGCGTACCAGGCGCCCCGCGAAAGCGGCAGCCGGCGGCAGCTTCTCAGCAAGGAGCCGCTACCGTGAAAAGCACCTCGCTGCGCACCGATACGCTGGCCGACAGCGTGATCATCCTGCTGGGCATGACGGCCGTTCAGCGGGTGGTGGGGTTCTGCCGCTCGATCCTGTTCTGCCGCTGGCTCGAGCCGGACCAATTGGGCCAGTGGGACATGGCCTTCAGCTTCCTGATGCTGGCGGCCCCGTTGTCCGTCTTGTCGCTCTCGGGCTCGTTTGGGCGGTACGTGGAACACTATCGCCAGCGGGGTCAACTTCGGACTTTCCTGAAGCGCACGGCCGTTTTTTGCGTTTGCCTGGGCGTGCCGGCCGCCGCCGTGGTGCTGGCCGCCAGAGGATGGTTTTCGCAACTGCTCTTCGCCACGCCCGAGCAAACCGAGCTGGTCGCACTGATGGCCGGTTGCTTGCTCACGGTGATCGCAATGAACTATTTCATCGACCTGCTGAACGCCTTGCGGAACGTGCGTCTGCTGGCGGGCCTGCAATTTTTCAACAGCCTGGTCTTTGCGGTGCTGGGGGTCTGCCTCTTGCTGTACTGGCGGTGTACGGCCGCCAGTGTGGTGGTGGCCTATGGCGGAGCGTACGTCCTCACGGCGTCCGCGGCGCTGTGGTGGTTGTGGCGTACGTGGCCGGCGCTGGCGCAAGACCCGCAGCCGCTGCCCCACCGGGATTTGTGGTCGCGAATCGTCCCCTTCGCCGTCTGGGTGGTGGTGGCCAGTTTCCTGGCCAATCTGTTCGAAATCGCCGATCGCTACATGATCGTTCACTACTCGTCCGCCTCGTCCGCCGAAGCCCTGACCCTGGTGGGCAACTACCACAGTTCCCGGGTGGTGCCGCTGCTGTTGGCTTCGATCGCCCTGATGCTCGGCTCGATGATTATGCCCCATCTGAGTAGCGATTGGGAAGCCGGCCGGCGCGATCGAGTATGCCGGAGGCTGAACCTGTTCCTGAAACTGTTGGGGTTCGCCCTGACGGCCGGTGCGGTGGTGGTCCTGTTTGCCGCCCCGCTGTTGTTCGGCGTTGCCTTCCGGGGCAAGTTCTCGGACGGATTGGCCGTGTTGCCTTGGACTTTGACCTACTGCACCTGGTCCGGACTGACCATGGTGGCCCACAGCTACCTTTGGTGTGCCGAAAAGGCACGTCTGTCGAGCCTGGCGCTGCTGATCGGCCTGGCGGTAAACGTTTGCCTGAATCTGCTGCTCTTGCCGCGGATGGGGCTTCTGGGCGCCGTTTTGGCCACGGCCACGGCCAACCTGGTGGTCCTGGTGCTGATCTGCACGTTCAACCACATGCTGGGATTCCACCTCGATCGAGGCACCCGGGTAATGCTTGCCCTGCCGGTGGCCATTTGCCTCGGCCCTTGGTTGGCGGCGGCCGTACTGATCGTCGTCGCGCTGGAGGCCGTCACGTCGGACCGACTGCTTTCGGAGGAAGAGAAACGTCAGCTCGCCGATCGCTGGTGGCAGTACGTACAGCGATTGCGGAGTCTGTGGGCGGCATGGAAGCCGGCGCAAGGCGGTTCGCGATAGGCCATTGAAGCCGTTAGCACTAAACGGTTCTTGAGTCACGATGTATTGAGGATCGACCGAAAAACAACTTCCCGGTTTCGACAATCAAACGTTTAGCTGCCGCCGGCACGGCGGCTTCGTTGGCCTGGCGTATTATGCGTCAAGCCGCCGTACCGGCGGCAGCTAAACTGCGGGAAGTTAGTCCTCGGTCGCTCCTCGGGTTAAGTCAATAGAGCAATGCTAGCAGTCGGTTGCTAAATTGACAGAACACCGACAACAATGAAAGATCCGCATTGCCAGTCATTGCACGAGATGCCACTGTTTCGCCAGAAATCCGCTTTTTAGAAGCTTTCCCCTTGGCGCGGTTCAAAGTGTACCACTACCCCCGCGCCCCGACTGTTGACAATCGCGGGGTTCTGGTAAGTTAGAGTCTGTTTCATCAACTCTACGGGCAGCAAGCCCAGAGGCAGCGGCGTAGCACCCCAGCCGAAATCAGCTACTTCGGCAGCACTTCTCGATGGGTGCGTTCTGTAATCGGTCCCGGCCGGACCGGTTTCCATGATTTCCACTGGCGGGGATTGTCCGTCTTTACTCGACTTGGAGGATAGTATCATGTTTCGTTTGACAAGTTGTTTGGTGGCGTCGGTTGTGCTGTGGGGCACGGAAACGGTAACGCATGCGTTCGCCGATCAGCTCGTACTAGATCAGTTTTGTTTTCAGTCTCCGGACCAAACGAGTTGGTCTGACTTCGCGGTCTATAATTCGCGTGGCTGGGCACAGACCTTCACTGTGGGAATTGACGGAAGGTTGTCGCGAATCGACATCTTTGTAAGTAAGTCGGCCGGTGATAGCGGCCCAGCTAAGTTCACACTGAGACCTAGCACGTCCAGCGGTGCGCCAGACCCAAGCCGCACACTTTTCTCAACGTTTATCGACGTCGAGACACTGCCAGATGCTACAAACGCGAGTGATCCTCTGCCCCCGACAACGATTGACGTTTCAGAGATCAACCTCAATGTCGGGGTCGGAGAAGTCTATGCAATTGCGTTGGAACGAATTGCCCCGACCGGGAAGCCATGGTTGCTGTGGAGCACGGGGGAACCTGCCGATCCCTACGATCGCGGGACTATTTTTCACCGGCCCTACGCTGAGAACGCCGTTTGGACCGAGAGTTTTCCAGGCTTGGCAATCGACATGGAGTTTGCAACTTACGTAACAATCCCCGAACCCTCCACCCTCGTCCTGCTGGCCATGGGTGCGGTCGGTCTTCTGGCGTATGCCTGGCGGCGGAGGCGGTGACTCAGCCAAACAGCAACACACTAATAGGACACTACCTAAGTTTGCGGTTTGACGCTTGGAAGTAATCCGTGGTCGCCTTGAATCCGTGGGGAGTACGTTCCCACTACCCATCTGCTCCCCACGGATTCAGGGCGACCACGGATTAGACCAAGAAAGGGGACGGGGCGCTTTTTCCGCGACGTTGATTCCAGAGGCAAACGTCTCCTCTGGAAAAAACCCCCCGTCCCCTTTATCGCTTCATTTCGTCGCCACGGTGCAACTCAGGGCGAACCCGCGGCAGAGGAGTTTGGCCAGTGGAAACGGCAATCGTTCCAGGCCCGGCTCCAGCAACCGCTTCAAGGCGACCAGGCCACCGCCCAGCATCACGTACTGCCCCTTGGTAACAAACAAGGGCACAACCACGCGGCGGAAGCCGGCCCGACGCAACAGCCGGTTCACCTCCCGGAGCGTGTATTCTTTCAAGTGCAACCCGGCGGCTTCGGTTCGCGGCGGACAAACGTCGCCCGTTATGTCCCAAGGCCGCATGTGCCAATTGGGCGTGAAGGTGACCAGTTGTCCGCCGGGTTCCAAGAGATCGCGAATCTTGCCCAAGCAATCGGCGATTTCATCGGGCGGAATGTGCTCGAAGACGTCGTTCCAGTAAACCAGGTGGTATCGGTGCTTCCGCGCGGTGAAATCGCAGCGGAGCACATCGCCCAAGAGCAGGTCCGTTTCATGCCCCGGGCCGAACAACCGGCAGGCCTGATCCCGCATGGCGGCGGACACCTCGATGCCGGCCGCCTGATACCCCCGCTGTGATATCCGCTTCAAAAACACTCCGCTGCCGTAACCGATTTCGAAGAATCGCGGCCGCACGCCCCGGATCCGCCAACGCGAGAGCAACTTCAGCACGAGCCGCTCGTAGCGGGGATTCATTCCCATCACGACGGGCTCATTCACAGCACGCAGCGACTCAGCGGCCAACCGGGCCCCTACGATGGCGGTAACCGTGTCGTAGGCATGGCAGGTGGCTTCGGCCCGTTGGCGAGAACCCTTGGGCGCCTCCAGAATGCGGCGGGCAAACGTCCGTTCCTGCTCCCATTGCAGGGTCGTCAATTCGTTTTGCCCCAACCCGCAGAGGTCCCTTACCGTACCGTCCGCCAACTTCACTTCGGATGAGGCAAACGGCTGTGCCGGGGACACCGGCGTGATGTCTTCGTTAGGCAGCGTAACCGTCACCAGATACTCCTCCTCACAAGATACTGCTGCTCACAATGTGGGTGGCGCCGGTCGTCCATTGGGCAAACGCCATATTTCGTATTTTCATGTCAACCCTAACTCGCTTCGAGGGCTTGTCAACCGAAAGATCCGCCTCAATCGGCAAGAGGCCCGAATTTGGAAGCTATATTTGCCAAAGGCGGTAAGGAATTACACTCGCGATCCTTGCCGGAGAGAAGAGGTCAAGCATGAACCACTCCAGCCGCATCCGTCCGGTCCGCGTCTTGAGCAATACAGGATGGTTCGACGGGCGAACGATCGCCGGTCGTCCGATTCAATCGCAGCGGATCGCGGAAATGGGAGCCGGCGCCACCCTCCGCGCGTTGGCGGCCGCCGATCCGTTCGACGTGGCCGTGCTCAACGGCAATCCCCAGCAACTGCTGATATTCTGTCTGTGGAAGCTTCTTCGGCCCGGCTGCCGATGGCGGCTGGTCTCCTCCGACCTGGTGCTGCAGCGACCCCGAAACTGGTACGAGCGTCTCCGGCGGGCCGGCGTGCGACGCCTGCTCGGGCAGGTGGATCGGTTCCTTTTTCACTACAAGGATACCAGCCCCATCGAAGCCGTCTACGGCATCGACCACGGCAAGGTGCGCTACGTGCCGTTTAAGGTCAACGAGCTCGATTTGGTCGTATCCCAGCCGACCTCGGACGAAGGGTTCATCCTCAGTTGCGGGCAATCCAAACGCGACTACGCGACGTTTTGTCGGGCGCTGGAGGGTCTGCCGTACGCGGCGCGAATCCTGGCGCCGGCCGGCCGGGAGACCGTCAAACACGGCACGGCGTTCGACTTCCGGTCGCTGCCCTGTAACGTCCGCTTGATCACTGACGACGGGTCCGACGCCTCTTGGGCCGATTGGATCGCCCGATCCACGTGCGTGGTGCTGCCCGTGCTGGCCGACACCTTGGCAGCGTCGGGAATCTCGACCTATCTCGTCGCCATGGCGATGGGTAAATGCGTAATCATCACCGAGAGTCCGGCCACGCGCGGACTGGTGGACGAAGGCCAGGCGGTCGTGGTGGCCCCGGCCGACGCGGCGGCGCTGCGAGCGGCCTTGGTGAAAGTGTGTGAAGACGGGCAGTACCGCAAAGACGTGGCGGCGGCAGGACGGGCCTATGCCCTTTCGCTGGAAGACGAGGATCGCCTGGCCCGCGACGTCACCGCAGAATTGGGACTGCTGCTGGGATTCGCCGATCCCCAGGAGGCCGAACCAGCGGACGAAACGATGGAAGCATGCTGCGACGTAGCCGACATTTGATTCCGTTGGACGACCGTGGTCCGCTGCGGGTGATGTTCGTGATCACCAGTATGCCGGTCGGCGGCGCCGAGACGCTGCTGGTCGAGTTGGTCCACCGGCTGGACCGCGCGCAATTCGCACCCGAGTTGTGCTGCCTGAAACACTTCGGCCCCTTGGGCGACCTGCTGGCCAAAGAGGTTCCGTCGTTTACCGGACTGTTGTCGCACAAATACGACTTCGCCGTGCTGGTCCGGCTGGTGCGACTCTTGCGACGGCGACGGATCGACGCCGTGGTCACGGTCGGCACCGGAGGCGACAAGATGTTTTGGGGACGGCTGGCCGCCTGGCTGGCCGGGGTGCCGGTGATCCTCTCGGCGCTGCACTCGACCGGCCTGCCCGACCACGTCGAATGGCCCAACCGGCTGCTGGCGCCGCTGACCGACGCCTTCATCGCCGTGGCCGGGCCGCACGGCCGCTACCTGGCCGAGCACGAAGGCTGTCCGGCCCACAAGGTCCGGGTGGTCCCTAACGGCGTAGACGTTCAGCGGTTTCATCCCCGTTGGCCGAGCCAGTCGCTGCGAGAGGAGTTGGGCCTTGCGCCCGCTGCGCCGGTGGCGGGCATCGTGGCGGCGTTGCGGCCGGAAAAGAACCACGAGTTGTTTCTGCGCTCTGCCGCACTGGTCCACCGGGAACTGCCCGAGGCTCGGTTTCTCGTCGTCGGGGACGGCCCCGGGCGGAAGCAGCTCGAGTCGCTCGCCGGGGAACTTTCCGTCTCGGACGTGGTCCATTTTCTGGGCACCCGCGGCGATATTCCCGAGATACTCTCGCTGATCGACGTGCTGGTGCTGACCTCGCACATGGAGGCCAATCCGATCTCGATCCTGGAGGCCATGGCCGCTGAGAAGCCGGTGGTGGCCACGCGGGTCGGTTCGATCGAGCAGACGGTCACCGACGGGAAGACCGGTTATCTGGTCCCGCCGGGCCAGTGTTGTCGGGGGGGGGGTGGCGCGGGAGATTGCCAATCGGGTGGTCGAGTTGTTGGGCCATCCCCAGCGGGCCACCGCGTTGGGCCGCGCCGGCCGGGAACACGTGATCGCCCACGGCTCGATTGACCGGACCGTTGAAGGCTACCAGGATCTGATTGCGGAGATCTACTCGGCCAAGTCGGCCCGCGGCAGCCGAGGCAAGTTCCCCGGTCCGGCCGAGTCGCCGCGCAGTTCCAGCTTGGGGCGGCCGTAGCGTTTAGGATCGATCGAGAAATTAGTGTCGGATGAAACGATTGGGTGGCTGGGGTCGAGCGTAGCGAGCCCCCAGTTGTCTGGCGAAAGAACTGGGGGCTCGCTACGCTCGACCCCAGCCACCCCGACACCTATTTCTCGAACGATCCTTAGCCCCCCGACGCTTCCCTATACGAAGCCATGCCCCCCGCGGTTGGGGTATTGGCCGAGATCGGCCGACACGTTATCATAGGATCGCAGCAGGCAGTGTCGTCCTGAGAAGCAGTGGTCGTGGGGACCGGCGGCGGCCAGCCCGGGAGCACGGGTCCGGCACGCCAGCGTTTGCGGGATCTACTCGGCAGTGTCTGATGAAAAGATGGAAACGTCTGATGAAAAGATGGAAACGTCTGATGAAAAGATGGAAACCGATCTGCGAACGAATTTCGCCAGAGATTTTTTGGCCTTGCTGGCGAAGTTCTTAAGCGGCGCCAGTGTGCGTTGGATCGATTCCCAGCCCGACACGTGCCAGAGAGTCTATTTCGCCAATCACACCAGTCATTTGGACGCCATCGTGCTCTGGTCGGCGCTGCCGCCGCGGGTTCGAACGCTTACCCGGCCGGTCGGCGCGAAGGACTACTGGAACGCGGGCCGGGTCCGCCGATACATCTCGGGCAAGCTGTTCAACGCGATATTGATTGACCGCACCGAAATCAAGGTGCACCGCAGTCCGGTCGACCTGATGATCCGCGAGATCGGCCAGCGCTACTCGCTGATCGTCTTTCCGGAAGGCGGACGGAGCACGGGGGGGGAGATCGGCCAGTTCAAGAGCGGCCTGTACTACCTTTGCAAGAAGCGGCCCGATTTGGAACTGATCCCGGTTCACATCGACAACATGAATCGCATCCTGCCCCGCGGCGAGGTTTTGCCGGTGCCGATGTTGACCTGCGTCAGCTTCGGCCCGCCGATTTGGCTCGAAAAGGGTGAGCCGAAGACCGATTTTCTGCAACGGGCGCGGCAGGCCGTTTGTCGGCTCAAGGAAGTGTAACGCAAGAGGATCGACCGTGCTCTACCCGCGAACCCTATGGCTGATCGCCGGAGTGCTGCTGCTGTTGGGCGTGGCCACGGCGGTGTTGCGGATGCTCCGCAGCCGCGCCGACAGCGGTCTGGACACGGCCATCCTGGAGACGTTCCGGCTGCGAGTGAACGCCTGGTGGGTGCTGTTTTCGGTCCTGGCCGCGGCGATCCTGATCGGCCAGACGACGGCCAAGGGCAGCCATACGCTGATTGTATTGTTGTTCGGTCTGATTTCGTTTTGGGCGTTGCGGGAATTCATCACGCTCACGCCCACCCGCCCCGGCGACCACCGCTCGCTCTTCTGGGTCTTTTTTCTCTGCACGCCGATGCAGTTCGTGCTGGTCTGGTACGAGAACTACGACCTCTACAGCATCGTGATCCCGGTCTACGCGTTTCTGTTGATTCCCGCCCGGATCGCCCTGGCTGGCGACTACAAGCGATTCCTGGAGCGGACCGCCAAGATCCAGACGGGGCTGCTGATTTGCGTCTATTGTCTCAGCCACGCCCCGGCCCTGCTGACGCTACATAAGCCGGAGCACACATGGGACCCCAACGCCTTGCTCTTCTTCTTCGTGCTGATGGTCCAGCTCAGCGACGCATTGCAGTACGCCTGGGCGCAGATCCCCAGCAAGCACGTGATCGCCCCCACGATCAATCCCGGCAAGACCTGGGAAGGACTGCTGGGAGGCACCGTCAGCGTGACCCTGATCGGGGGGACGCTCTGGTGGGCCACGCCCTTTCGAGGCTCCGGTTGGTGGATGGCCGCCTTGATGTCGACGGTGATCTCGCTGATGGGCTTCGCCGGGGCCTTGACCATGTCGGCCATCAAGCGCGACCGCGGCGTCAAAGACTATGGCACCCTGGTCGAAGGCCACGGCGGCGTGCTCGACCGCATCGACTCGCTCTGCTTTGCCGCACCCGTCTTTTTCCACTTCACCCGCTACTGGCTCGGACCATGAAGGTAACCGTAGGTCAGGGCTTGCCCTGACGCATACTCCGTCGGGTGTCATCACGCTGTTGTGTCAGGGCAAGCCCTGACCTACGGAATTCCCCGACGCCCTCAGATAGCTACAAGACGGCTCGCGGCTTGGTGGGCGTGGCGACCGCCACGACGGATGCCCTACATTCAGCCGCCGCTGCTGATGCAGCCCGACATCGCCTGCGGCTGCCCATACGGCTGTGGATGCCCATAGGGCAGTGGATGCTGGTACGGCTGCGGCCGGCTCAAGTGCCCGCGAATCGGCTCCGGCGACGATGGTTGCGCCGCTGGCGTGGTCGGTGTGCTCGTGGGGGGACGGGCCGGACCGGCGCCGATGACGTACCAGCCGGAATTGGGTAGCAATTTGGCCTCGCTGGGTGGGTCGTTTTGCGCCACAATGGTGGCCTTGGCCGCAATCACGCTGCCCGGGGCATACGGCCGGGCCACTTGCCCGTCGGATCGGACCACCAGGTTCGGTTCCGGCCGCGGCAGCCGCTGGTCTGCCGCCACCATGGTGGCCGGCGGTCTGGCGGCCGGTTGCTGCGGCAGCGACTTCAGCGCCGGGGAACCCTGCCGCACCCAGGCCAGCCACGTGTGCTGCAAGTTCCGCGTGTCGACGACGCCGTAGTGCCGCCGGATCGCCGCCGACCACTGCTCGCTCTCCATTCCCTCGGCGACGAACGCCAGAAATCTCCGCTTGCCGCCGCGCTGGATGAGATACTCGGCCAAGGAAAACCCCTGGGCGTAAAGCGGCATGATGTCGCGGGGATATTGCTTCATGGCGAACATCCGGTCGAAGGCGATGCCGCGGCCGGTTTGCAGGAATTGGATCAGCATCTTGCGGTGCTTGCTGAGTTCGGCGGGGGTTTCCGCGCTGCTGGCCGCCCCTTCGTCGGCCCAGCGCGGCAACGGGCGGCGGAAGTGGCTGGCCAGCACCATGTGCGTGATTTCGTGCGGCAGCACCGAGTCGAGCACCCGCTCGGGCGATCCTTGGATGGTCATCCGCCACCCGAAGACTTGGCCGTGGTCGAACACGAACGAGGTGGCCCCGCCGGCCCCCAGATGCGGGCCGGCGTGGACCGTCATCGTACAGGGCTGCGACCAGTTGGGCATCGCCTTGCCCAGCCACTCGACGGCCAGATCGCGACGATACTTCTCCGCGGCCCGGCCGATCTGCCGGGCCAGGGCCGGGTCGCGGGTCTCGATGATGAAGTTGGGCGTCCGGACCTTGGCGCCCATGGAAACCAGCAGTACGGCCGCCAGCAGGGCGAGGCGAATCGGTCGAGCTTCCATGCTCTTTTCATCTCCGTATGTCAGAAGGGAGTGATCGGCCGCGTCCATGTGGCCGGAAAGGACATCGGGGGCCAGATGCAAACGGCAAGCCAATGCGGGAAAAAATGCTTCCCACCCCGCGATACATCGTCCCAACCTGTTCTGCGGCGTGTCTTGGCAGCCTCCCGACCCGCCGGGCCGAAGCCGGGCCGTCGCAGGTGCGGTTGTAAGCTTTGCAAAAGGTAACCCATCGCGGGTGAATCACAAACCCCGATTTCCGCCATGGCCCGACAGCAATGCTAGCACCGCCGGCGATTTGACAAGGGGCCAAACGCGAACTAAGCTTTTCATGACAACAGATCTGATCCTTCGGGAGCACTTGCAGCCCTGTGGTCACCGCCGGTCGATACGGATTTCTCCGCGAGCCGGCGGGCGGCCAATCTAATCGGGCAAAATAGCGATTTCTTCGCTTCTCGGCGTTAACGCGTCAAGTCTCTTTTTTCCAGGAGGTTACGGCAATGGGTAGCACTATGATTCACTCGCTTCGCTGGACGTTTCGGTGGCTGTTGGCGGTGATTGTCGTCGTCATCTCCGCCGACGTGGCCTTGGCTCAAACGGGGCCAACGATTGTTCAGGTGGAAGAAGACTGGGAACTGGTCATCGAAAATCCCGATTCCGGCAATGCTTCCCCGCAGATCCACTGTGTGATTTCCCCGGTGGACAACGTGGAATCGCTCCATAGCACTCTGGAGCTTAACCATCACAACACGTTCGAAAGCGGCAACGTTGAGGTCTTCGCCCCCGGCGGGATGCAGTTCGAAGTCTGGGAGGGTAAGGAGGCACTGCGCGAAAAGAGGTTCCCCATTCACGCCATTCTGTCGACTCCAGGCGAAGTCATCACCTGGACGCAGGCCATGACCCTGGAGAACAACAGCCTGACCTTTGAAATCAAGAACGGCCAATCCACCACGTGGGGGCAGTTTGGCGGGCAAGGTTATCTCAAACCCTATCCCGTTCAAACAAAACTGGCCGATCTCAGCGGCTACTCGCCCGATCACTCGGTGGCGAATTCCGGCATCAGCTACGCGGCCAACCGCGTGAAGTCGTTGACCCTCAAACGGGTCCGGGTGACGTTCTCCAACGGGGAAACCGTCGAAGACACAACTCTCCGAGTCGTGCATTTACTGGACTGAGAAATCTGTCGCCGGAGAGTCCGGCATCCGAGGAGGTACACCCATGAAGAGTCGCCGCCAACGCCGATCCGGGAACATCCTGGTGCTAGCCGCGTTCATGATGATTATCATGATGGCGGGGCTTGCCCTGGCCGTCGACCTGGGATACATCCAGGTCATCCGCACGCAAATGCAAGGTGCTACCGACGCGGCGGCGTTGGCGGCCACCCTGGAATTGATCGACGCGGAATCGCTGACCGGATTCTCCGAGCCGACGGCAGTCGTCTCCCGGGTCCGCCTGGCCGCCGGACAGTTCTCTGGCTTGAACAAGGTCGGCGGCGAGTCGCCCGCTGTGAGCTTCGAAGACGTGGTGATCGGCTATATTCAGGATCCCTCCGATCCCAACGTGCAGATGGATTTCAGCGATCCCAGTCGCTTCAATGCGGTGCAGATCCGGTTACGTAGAACGGCGGAACAAAACGGCGAAGTCCCTCTGTACTTCGCCCGAGCGCTGGGATTCGACAGTTACGCCGGCCAGACGCAGGCCACGGCCGTGTTCCTCGACAACATTGCCGGGTTCCGCATTCCGGCCCCCGGCCAGGCCCTGGGTATCCTCCCCTTTGCCTTCGACCAGGCCCTGTGGAACGCTATGATGGCCGGGGCCGGAAACGACGATTTCAGCCCCGTCTGGAACGACGACACAGGGGCTTGGGACACGGCCCCTGTCGCCGACGGCATCCGAGAAATCAACCTTTTTCCCCAGGAAGTCGGAGCACCCGGAAACTTCGGCACCATCAACATCGGCGCCAACAACAACAGCACCAACACCCTGCGCCGGCAAATCGAGGTCGGGTTGACCGCCGAGGACATGAGCCATTACCCTAACGGCGAGTTGATGATTGACGACATTACCGGCACGCTGGATCTGACCGGAGACACCGGCATCAGTGCCGGAATGGAGTCCGCCCTGCAAGCCATTATCGGGCAACCGCGGATCGTTCCGCTCTACCGCCAGGTGTCCGGAGTGGGCACAAACGCCACCTACGAGATCGTGAAGTTTGTGGGTGTTCGCGTCCTGGAGGTGGATTTGCGCGGAGGGCTCGAAACCGACAAGCGGCTCGTGCTGCAACCGGCCAACGTGACCATCCCCGGCGCCATTCGGGCGACCGTGGTGGATCCGATCAATCCTAGTCCGGAGGAGCAGAGAAGCCAGTTCGTCTACTCGCCCGTCTGGCTGATCCAGTAGTCCGCCGGCCCTGGGCCGGCAGACACACGAAGAACAACCAGAGGACCGTTCGCCGTCCTCCGCCCCTTCAAAACTCTCCAGCGGCCCCCGTTTTCCGCCGTTTTCGCGGCCGCAAGGCTCCGATTTGCCTTTGGGCAAAACGTGAGCTATCTTTGTAATTAGGGACACACTCAGCACGTCATCCGTCGTCCACCTGTATCAAGGGCGGCGGGCGGACGGCTGGGTGAATTTCCCGCCAGAAGCAACGGTCAGTGCCTTGCTTCTTGTCGTTGACCCAGCACATTTCTCGAGGGGGGAAGCTGCCGTGATGAGCCGTTGCGCTGGCGCTATGCGCCGTCGGTCGTTTGGATGGTTATTGATCCTGCTTTGTTTGGCAACTTGGGCCAGTGAGGCGCCGGCTCAAACGGCACCCAAGATCGTACGCGTCGAGGAAGATTGGGAACTGGTCGTCGGCGAAGCCGATCCCGCCATCAATGCCCCACAAATCACCACGGTGATCTCGCCGGTGTGCACCGTCGATTGGCTGCACGCGGCGTTCGAACTCAACGGGCAGAGCCTTCCCGAGTTTGTCGCAGGGGGGATGCAACTGCAACTCTGGGACGGCGAAAAGCCGGTCACTGAACAGAAATACCCAGCTCCGGAGGAGTTGGCCCAGCCGGGAGAAGTCGTAAGCTGGACGCAGTGCATGGAAGTAGGCGACGGGCAACTGACTTTCGAAATCATCAACGGCCACTCCACTACCTGGGGAAACTTCGGGGGCCAGGGTTACCTGAAGACCTCGATCTGCTTCCCGCAGGACGACCTCGAGTATTACGACCCGTACGTCTCGGTGGCGAATTCCGGCGTCGGCTACGCGGCCAACCGCGTCCAGTCGCTGGCGCTGAAGAGGGTCCGCATATTTTTGTCCACCGGCGAACAATGGGAGGACACGACCCCAAGGATCGTCCACTGCCAAGAATGAACCCGCCAATACTCCGCTCGACTTGACACACCCGCCCGTTCTTCCAGGAGAAGCAAACCATGTTAGCCCACCGCCGTGGCCGGAATCGCTCCGGAAGCGTCTTGGTGCTTGCCGTATTCTTAATGGTCGCCCTGTTCGGCATGTTGGCGTTTGCCGTGGACCTGGGATACATTCAGGTCGTTCGTTCGCAGATGCAAAGGTCGGCCGACGCCGCCGCGCTGGCGGCAGCCTGGGATTTGATCGACGAGGACATGCTGGCCGGAGGGGGCAATCCGTACGCCCTCGAGGTGGCGGCTTTGGGCACTGCCGCCCAGTACGCCGGGCTGAACCAGGTGGCCGGCACAACGCCGACGCTGGCCGGCAGCGACGTCGAGGTCGGCTATCTCAGCAGTCCCGTCGGTCCCACCACCGAGATGAGTTTCGTCGATCCCAGCCAATTCAATGCCGTTCGGGTCGTAGTGCGCAGGACCACCGAACAGAACGGCCCGATCCCCTTGTTCTTCGTCAGGGCACTGGGTATCAACAGTTGGGATGGGCAGGCCGAAGCCACCGCCATGTTCCTCAACGACCTCAACGGCTTCACCACGCCGTCTTCCGGCGGAGACCTGGGCATCCTCCCCTTCGCGCTGGATCTGGTGACGTGGAACGACCGGATGGCCGGAATCGGAACCGACAACTGGACCTGGAACCCGGGCACGGCGAGCGTGACCCCCGGAGCCGACGGCGTCCTCGAAGTGAACCTCTATCCGCAAGGAACCGGCTCCCCCGGAAATCGCGGCACCGTCGACATCGGCAGTTCCAACAACAGCACCGCGGACATCGTCCGACAGATCCTCGACGGCATCAGCCCGGCTGACCTGGCGTACCATGGAGGCTCACTGGAGTTCGACGCCAACGGCGAGATGTTCCTCAACGCCGACACCGGCATCAGCGCCGGTTTCAAGGACGACCTGGAAGCCATCAAGGGAGAGCCACGGATCATCCCCATTTTCAACGACCTCAACGGCAACGGCAACAACGCCATGTACACGATCGTGCAGTTCGTCGGCATTCGTATCATGGACGTGAAGCTGACCGGCCAAATGTCGGGCAAACGGGTGATCATCCAGCCGGCGTTTGTAAGCAGCCAAGGCATGATTCCCCCGGCCGGCAACGGCCCGAAAAGCACTTTCATCAACTCGCCCGTCTGGCTGGTCCGGTAGCCGGACCGTTCCCGGGCCGCTTGTAGTGACCGCATTCATGCGGTTCCTCGCGGATTCGACCCGATGAATCGGGTCACTACTAGCCTCACAGCCCCACGATGCTGTAGCCGCAATCGACGTGGATCACCTCGCCGGTTACGCCGTCGGACTGCTCGCCAAGCAGATACAGCCCGGTTGTGCCGAGTTCCTTGGGATCGACGTGCCGGCCCAGGGGCGATTTCTCGGCGGCGTGGTCTTGCATTTTATCGAAGCGGGAGATACCGGCCGAACTGAGCGTCCGCACCGGCCCGGCGCTGATTGCATTGATCCGTATCCCTTGCCGGCCCAGGTCCCAGGCCAGGTAGCGGACGCTGTGCTCCAGGGCCGCCTTGCAGACTCCCATCACGTTGTAGCCTGGCACGACCTTTTCGGCGCCGAAATAGCTGATGGTAACGATCGTCCCGCCGTCGCTCATCAGCGGCGCGGCCGCCCGAACCGCCGCCACCAGGCTGTAGGCGCTGATGTCCATTGCCAGGTGCCAGCCTGCCCGGCTGATTTGCACGTACGGATTGCGCAACTCCTGCGGCGGGGCGAACGCGATCGAATGGACCAGGAAGTCGAGTTTGCCGTAGGTCGCGCCGGCGGCCTCGAACACCCGGGCGACGTCTTCATCGCGCTGCACGTCGCAGGGCAGGACAAGTTTTGCGCCGCGCGGCTCGACCAGTTGCCGCACGCGCCGCTCGCTGGACGGACTGGGCAGGTGCGTAAAGCCCAGTTCGGCGCCCTCCTCGTACAGCGCCTGGCTGATGGCCCAGGCAATGCTGCGGTCGTTGGCCACCCCCATCACCAGACCCGTCTTGCCGGCAAACGTACCCATGGTCATCTCGCGCCAGGTCCATCCGTTTAGCCCCGGCGGCCACGCCGGGAAACCACACTGCGTGGCCGCGGCGGCTAAACGGTTTTCTTTCCGGGAACACGCCGCGGTGTCCAACTAGTCGCTCGCCGGCACCGGCCCGGCCAGCAGTTCGTACTGATCCAGCGGCGTGGTGTCGCCGGTGAGGATCTGCTCGCAGTTGGTCCGTAGCTCAGCCATCCCGCGGTGGATGAATCGGCGGGCAACCTGTCGCTTGCGATCGTTGCCGACGCCTTGCTGCAACAGCAAGTGGCCGATGATCACCGTCAGGGCCGAATCGACCAGCCGGCGACTCGACAGGTCGAGATACGACACCCCCTGCTGCTTGATGAACCCCACGGCCTCGAGCACCTGCTGCTTGCCTGCCAGCAAACTTTGCTTCAACTCCTCAAGCAGTGGATCGTCATATTCCTTGTCATCGTACGGTTCGGTCCAGGTCTGGAACGCCCCGGAGGACACCCCGCGGACCGCAGCCACCAATTGCAATTGACTGGTGCCCTCGTAGATGGTCGTAATTCGAGCGTCTCGCAGGTGGCGTTCGGCGGCGTAGTCCTTCATGTATCCGGAGCCGCCGAGCACCTGGATCGCCGTGTCGGTCACCGTGCAACACATTTCCGAGGCGTAGTACTTGCTCATCGGCGTGAGCATGGCGTTGAGGCGCTTGAACGAGCGCGAGAGCTTCTTCCGCCGCTTCTTTTCCTCCTTGTCGATATCGCTCCATTCCAGCACCCGCAGGTTGTTTCGCTCGTGGTCGCAGAAGCGGCTGGTCTCGTAGGTCAGCGCCCGGGCCGCCTCGAGGTGGATTTTCATCTCGGTGACCATCTCGGCCACGGCGGGCAACCGCTCGATCGGCCCGCCGAACTGGCGACGCGTATGGGCGTAGGTCCGCGCCAGCCGATAGGCCGCCTCGGCCACGCCCAGCGATTGGGCCGCGATGCCCACCCGGGCCCCGTTCATCAACGCCAGCACGTAGGTGATCAGGCCCCGTTGCCGCTCGCCGATCAACCGGGCGGGCAGGTTGTCGTAGACCATCTCACAGGTGGGCGACCCGTGAATCCCCAACTTGTCCTCCAGATGCCGCACCTTGACCCGTTCGGACCGTTCCGAGATGAACAGACTCAGGCCGCGGCCGTCGGCGATTTCCGGCTCGCTGCGGGCCAGCGTCAGCAGGATCTCGCCGCAGCCGTTGGTGATGAATCGTTTCACGCCGTTGAGATGCCAGTTGCCCTGCTCATCCTGATCGGCCCGCAAACGCACGGCTTGCAGGTCGCTGCCCGCGTCCGGCTCGGTCAGCACCATGGCCCCGGTCACCTCGCCCCGTGCGAACCGCGGCAGGACCTCGTCCTTGATCTCGTCGTTGGCGAAGGCGTTCACGGTTTCGGCGATGCCTTGCAGGCCGAACAGATTCATCAGCGAGGTATCTGCCCGGCTGATGATCTCGGTGGCCATGGTGTAGACCAGGTTGGGGCAGTTCAGCCCGCCGTACCTGTACGGCAACGTGAAACCCATCATATCGGCCTGCGTCAGCCGATCGAGGTTCTCTTGCACCAGCCGGTTCAGCGTGACCGTGCCGTCTTCGTTGAGCGTGTTGCCCTCGCGATCGATCTGCTCGGCGTTGGGCGCGATCGTCTCGGCGGCGATCTGGCCGATGATCTCCAGAACCCGCCGGTAGTTGTCGATTGCGTCGGCCTCGTTCTCGGCCGCGTAGTCGCACTGGCCGTTGCCGGCGTGGACGAATCCGTCTTCCTGAAGCCGTGCCACCTCGCCGAGGTCGAGGTGTTCGAAGAGGAACCGGATGTCTTCGTTGTCGAGAAAGAAGTTCGCCATCTGTGATCTTTCCATTGCGAAGCCGCAAGCGGCTAACTATCAACTACATTCCACCTACTACCTACCACCTACTATCTACCACCTACTATCTACCACCTACTATCTACCACCTACT
>SDBV01002815.1_pt1 | contig 25951 bp, 28 predicted proteins | sample 2277081 | NCBI WGS metagenome assembly SDBV01 (sample SAMN10402039, study PRJNA504765) | marine sediment metagenome | isolation source: marine sediment core GS10_PC15, 223 cmbsf | place: Arctic Ocean: Southern Knipovich Ridge | collected 2010 | reverse complement strand
CCCCTGGCTTGTCATTTAGTTCAATTAACCAAACTTTTCCTTTTTCATCAATAACAAAATCAGCAGTATATAATCTTGATTTAAATTTTTTAAATTTTCTTTCAATAATTTTTAAATCTTTTAGGATTTCTTTTGGAAGTTTATCTGCAGGCATGAATATCATTCTTCCACCTAAAGCTGTGTTACTCATTAGAATTTTTTTGTTTTTAGATGCTCTTATGTATGCATCAGCTATTTTTCCTTGAGATAAAACGACTCTAAGATCATAAACACCATAATGTACTCTAATTCTTTTATTTTTATTACATCTAATAAATTCTTGTAGAATCATTAGTTCTTTTATTTCTTTTACTTTTTTCAATAAGTCCTCTTTTTTACAAATTATAATTCCTCTTGCGCTTGATCCTTCATCTGGTTTAAATACAACCATGTCACCTCTAATTTTTTTTAATTTATTTTTTAAGTCCTCTTTTGTTTTTATTTTGAAAGTTCTGGGGCTTAATGCTTTAAACATCTTGTATGTTTCATACTTATCAGTGCAGACTCTTTCGATGTAATAATGGTTAAATAACATTTTTCTTCTTGAGAATGATTTTTTGTAATCTCTTATTTTTTTTCTCTTACTGAGAATTTTATCAAAAATAACATCGGCTTTGAAGTCTTTTTCAATCTTTGTCCAGCCAAGATCTTTGTCATAAATCCAACCTTTAGAAAAAGTATTAGTTTTTTTATCATACCATGCATAACTTGTTTTTATGAATTTGATATGTTTTTTTTCAGCTGTTAAGAATAAATGAGCATAAGTTTCTCTTAGTAATTTGGGATTATATCTTTTTACTTTTTCGTATGGTTTATTACCCCAACCTGATTCGCCACAGAATGCAATTATGATAACTCTTTTTTTCATTAAGTTTTTTTATATATCTTCTTATATTTAAATTTTTTTTATAAATTTGAAAATAACCAAAACTTTATAAATGGTATTTTAGAAAAGAGATTTATGGTTGAGAAAGGATTAATTTGTACATCTTGTAAAATAAGAATTACTAATTTAGTGGGAAGTACTAGTTTTAAGTGTCCAGATTGTGGCAAGATTGAAATAGTTAGGTGTGCTCATTGTAGGGAAGTAGGTACTAAATATAGGTGTTCATCTTGTAATTTTGAGGGTCCTAATTAAAATGGCAAATGTAATTGTAGCTTTGAAAATAATGCCAAAGAGTCCTGATGAAGATTTGAAGAAGATAGAGGAAGAAGTAGAGAAAGAAGTAAGTTCATTTGGGGCTGAAGTTGGAAAAGTAGAAATTGAACCTTTAGCTTTTGGTTTAAATGTTCTAAAAATTTTTGTAATTATGGATGAGAAAAAAGGAGATACTGAACCCTTAGAAGATAAGATAAAAAGTGTGAAGGGGATTGAGAGTGTAGAAGTTGTTGATGTTAGGAGGGCAATTGGATGAATAATCCTTTAACAGAAGAACAAATAACTAGAATAAATGAAATTTCAAAACTATCTCCAGAAGAACAAAGTAAAGAATTGCAAGAATTTCTGAAAACATTATCTCCTGAGCAAATAGAATTCTTAAGAAGCCAACAGCAACAGGGTTGTATTTTTTGTAAAATAGCTCAAGGCGGAATTGAATCTAAAAAAGTTTATGAAGATAATAATTTTATGGCAACTTTGGATATTAATCCAGCAAATAAAGGTCATGTTATTATTTTTCCAAAAGAACATTATGAATTTTTATCCGATTTACCTAATAATTTAAATTTATTTGATACTATAAAGAAATTATCTTCTATTATTGTTAAGACTGTAAAAGCAGAAGGAATAAATGTTATTATAGCTAATGGTGCTGCTGCTGGACAGAAAATACCCCATTTTATTATTCATTTAATTCCAAGATTTAATGGTGATGATATTAATTTTTCTTGGAATCCTAAGAAAATTGAGGATAAAGAAATGGATGGGATTGAAACTTCTTTAAAAGAAGAAATTAGCAATTATTTTTATAAAAAAGAAGAAGAAAAAGTTGTTGAAGAAGTAGAATCTGAAGAAGATTTTGATGAAAGGATTCCTTAGTTAAATTATAAATCTAATTAGATTACCAAAAATAAGACTAATTATCAGGGCTATTAATATAGAAGGAACAAAAGGAATTCCTTCTTTGACTAAAACCTTTTTAATTTTTAATTTTATTAAAAGATTTATTTGTTTCTTTTCTATTCCTAAATTTGAAATCTTAAATTTATCTCTTAAATCTTTATTTGCTATCCAATCCCCTTCTACTAAATCAGTTGGTTTTTTTGAATGATACATGCATACATCTTCAATTGATTTTGTGAAAAGCCAAAAAAATGGGAAAAATATTGCGAAAATTCCTAGAGCTAATAACAATAAACTTATGATTTCGTCTTTTATTAAGAATGTTGAAATAAAAAATAGAAATGCAATTATTAAACTGATTGTTATTAATTTTTTACTTTCTTTTTTCTTAAATAATTTTTTTAATTTTATTAAAAGACTTTTTCTATTTTTAATTGCTAGAACTGTTGCGTAGATTAGGCCATAAAATGCTCCAATTATTAATATGTTTACCCAAAGGATCAATAAAAATGGAAATGTTAAGTTTGGTTGGAAATAATTTAATAATATTTTAGGATAAGTAGCAAATAGTACTCCCAAGCCCATCAATAATTTTGAGTCACCACCACCCCATTGTTTTGTATAATACATTAAATTAGCTATTATAAAAAATGATGCGAAACCGATTAATCCTTGAATAAGAAATAACCATTCGTTGTATATTAACGAGTGAAATAATCTTAAAATTAATCCAATTATAATCAAGCTGTAACTTAACCAATCTGGAACTTCTCTTGTTTTAATGTCTGTTATAGATGCTATAATTAAACCAATAAATCCTACAATAATTAAGATAATATCTATAACCATCTTTTTTAGTATTCTTTCATGTAATAAAAATGTTTTTAAAACTTATTAATAATGTTTTGAAGAATGATTAATATAATTGGAGCAGGTCCTATTGGAAGTTATTTAGCTTATCTTTTGGCTAAAAGAGGAGAAGAAGTACAATTATTTGAAGAACATGCTGAAATAGGAAAGCTAGTACAGTGTGCTGCTACCTTTACTAGTGTTTTATCTGATATTATTCCTTTGAAAAAGGATTTAATTATTAATAAAATCAAAAGAATGAGATTAATTTCTCCAAATAATGATTTTTTAGATGTAAATTTAAAAAAAGAAAATTTTGTTTTAGATAGAAGTGAATTTGATAAATATTTGGTGAACATGGCTGTAGATAGTGGTGTTAAGTTATTTTTAGGGCATAAACTTTTAGATATTAATGAAAATGAGTTAATTTTTAAAAATAAAAAAATAAAAAGAGATATTTTAATTGGGGCTGATGGTCCTTTGTCTTTAGTGGCTAGAAAAAGTGGATTATTATCTGAAAGAGTATTTTTGAAAGGTATGCAAGCAAGAGTAGAGTCTAATTTTGATAGAGATGCTGCTTTGACCCATCTTAATATTGGAGAATTTTCTTGGATTATTCCTGAAAATGAAAATATTGCAAGAGTTGGAGTTGTTTGTAGAAATAATTCACAAGAATATTTCAAAAAAATTTATGATAAGATTGAAGGTAGAAAAAAAATAATTGAGTATCAAGGAGGATTAATTCCTTTATATGATTCTAGTGCAAAAATTAGTAAAGACGGTAATACTTTTCTTATTGGTGATGCTGCTGGTATGGTTAAACCTACGACTTATGGTGGAATTATTCCTGGATTATTAGCTGCCAATATTTTAGCTAAAAATTTTGATAATTATGAAAAAGAATATAAAAAAAATATTGAAAAAGATTTAAAGCCAGGATTATTGATAAGAAATACTTTGAATAAATTTTCAGATGAAGATTATAATTCTCTTATTAATTTATTTAAACAAGAAAAATTAAAAAGGATATTGGAAAAGTATGATAGAGATTTTCCAAGTAAATTTTTATTTAAACTCCTTTTAAGAGAGCCGAGATTATTGAAATTTGCATTAAGGTATAAAGAAACTTTTATATATAAATAAGGTTAGTTTAATCTTAATGAAAAAAAAGGGTGTTGTAGCTGAAGGTTTGAATGTTTCTATATTGATTATTTTGATTGCTTTATTTATACTTGCTTATGTAGTTTTACTGCCTCCTGAAGAAAGAGAAGAGCTTTTAGGTGTTGAAGGAGAAGGAGAGATTAGAGATTTATTAATTGAGAGTCCTGGTTTAGTTAGGCCTTTGGAAGAAGAAACTGTTAGACACAAATTAGCTTCTATGGATCTTTTTGTAAGGGCAGAACCTGTTATTTCTTATGTTACTAATTATTTGCATTTAGAAAGGAGTTTGTTTACTAGTAAACGTCATGAACTTACTTTTAATATAGATCAATTAGATGATTTAGAAAGGGCAGATTTCTATTTTTTAGTAAGAAATTCAAGAGGAATTTTGCGAGCTAAGCTAAATGGTGAAGAAATATATGCTAATAGAATTCCAGCTAATAAATTAACATCTATTAATTTACCTAAAAAATTATTAAAAAAAATTAATCATCTTGAATTATCTGTTTCTTTTAGTTTATTTGGAAGTAATTATTATTCCTTAGAAGATCTAAAAATTAGAAAAGAATATCATACTTCAAATATTAAAGAAGATCGTTACTTTGTAATTTCTGCTCACGAATATACTTATCTAAAAGATGCAAAATTAAATTATTTTATGCATTGTAATAAGTTTATAAGAGGTGGCACTAAGCTAAAGATAGAATTGAATAAAGAACCTTTTAGAGATATAATGTTGCTTTGTACTGGTCGAGATTCTTCTTTTGATATTACTTTAAATAATATAAATGAAGGTAAGAATATTTTAAGTTTTGAGATAAAAGAAGGCGATTATAGTTTTGAAGATATTGAGATTGAAATAGAATTAAAAGAGAAGACTTATCCTACTTATTATTTTATTGTTGAAGATGATGATTATGAATTATTGAAAAAAGGTAAAATTGATGCTTCTTTGGATCTAACTTTTGCTAATATTGATAAATTAAAAGAAGCTCAAATTTTTGTTAATAGTGAGAGAATTGATTTGTATACAGAAAGTGATACTTATTCTAAAGATGTTTCTAATTATTTAAAAGAAGGAAATAATAGATTAAAGATAGTACCAAAAAATCGTTTTGAAATTACAAATCTTGAAATTAGTTTAGAGGTATAAAGGTGAGTTATGGCTGATTCTGAAGAAACTTCTGAAAAAAAACCTGGACGTTTAAAAAGAGCTGGAAGTGCTATTGCTAGGTCTCCTTATGCTGCTTATGAAAGACTTGTTAAAAGTGGTGGAGGAATTGGTGGTATTATAAAATGGATTTTTACTTGGGCTGTTATTCTTATTATTTTAGCTGGAGTAGCTTTAATAATATTATTTTTTGTAAGATGTTTGGGAACTGGTACTTGTGATGTAGTGCTTTCTAGTATTTTTGGGGGTTTTGAAGAAATTAAAGCAGTGGAAACAGCTGAAAAAGGAGCCCTTACTATATTTGATTATATTTGGAATCCGGATAAAATTGCTGAATCTATGATGTTAAGTTGGGAAGGTGGAAAACAAGTTGAAGAAGAAGAATTTGGTGTAAAAATAATTGATCTTGAATTAGAAGAAAGACTGTATTATACAGGAGATCCTATATCTGCTATTGCAACCATGAATGTTAAAGCACCAAAGGAGGAAGATATAGTAATTGATTTTTCTGATGCTTGTGATCTACAAGATTATGAAGGAGAAGTTGAAGTAAGTGGTCCTTTTATAGGGGAAAGAGAAATTACTGTTTTATCTGGAAATGAAGATGATTTTGATATTACTTGTAAATTTTTAGATGGTTTTGAAGATTTAGATAAGGCTATTAGTAGGAAGAAAGTAACTTTTCAACCAAGTTATAATTTTGTGCAAGATGTTGAATGGTATGTTAAATCTAAATATAGTGAATCTAAGAATGATGAGAAGGTTGGAGCATCTATTGCTGTTAAAAAAGGACCAATGATTCTTAAACTATATTCTAAGAGTAGACAACCATTTTATGTAGATAGAACTTATAAGCTCTTTTTGGAATTGGAAAATAATAAAATTGTTTGGGATGGTAAGTTAGATAAAATAGAAAATGTTAATTTAAAAATACCATCAAATGTAGAATTAATTGATGATAGATTCTGTGATTTTGAAGAAAGAAGTTCTAGGGGTGATTATGGAGTTTATTCTTTGAAAGATGATGAATTAGAAAAAATCAATGTTGATTGTAGTTCAAGAGAATTTTTAAATGAGCAAGATTTAACAATGGTTGAGTGTTTTGATGTATTAAAAGATGGTATAAAAATGTCTTGTGAATTTAAATTTTTAGATGCAGAAGAAGAAATTAGTGCTGGATTTCCTTTTATAGCTGAAGTTTCGTATTCTTATATTGCAGAGGATACTGCTTTTGCAAATCTTAGAAAAATAGAATTTGAGGAGGAGGCTTAATTGTTAGAAAGAAAATTAATAATCTTAATTGTATTGCTTTTATTTATTTCTGGTTGTGCTGCAATTCAAAATCTTACTGATATGTCTTGGTTTGGGAAAAAAGATTTTGTAAGTGGTAAAGGTCTTACTCCTGAATTTTTATTAAAAATGCCTCCTTTAGATAAGATGCCTGAAGGGCAAGAGTTCCAAGTTGGAATCAAAGTGACTAATTATGGATTAAGTGATGCATTTGGAGAGATTTGCGTTTTTGACAGTTTATCTTCTAATTATGATGGAATTCCTTCAAAACAAAATACTTGTGTTGGGTTTAGTATGGATGCTGCTGAAAAATCTACTGTTGGAAGTAAAATTATTCCTACTTCTGAAAGATTCTTTTTTCCAGGAGAAAGATCTTATTATGTTTATAAAAATTTAATTAGTGATACTAAAACAAGAATAGAATCAGAAATAAGATATGATTATGAGACTATTTTTAATTCACAAATTTGTATAAGTAAAAAAGAAGATGATTCTTGTAATTTTAAAGCTATAAAAATGGATGATTCAGTAAAATATACTCCAATTACTATATCAAGTGTAAAAAAAGATATATTGCCAACTCCATCTGGTTATGATGATGTTAAATTAATTTTAGAAATTCATATTAGGAACGTTGGTGGAGGAAAAATTTATAATGAGTATGATAGTAAAAAACAGTTTTTTGATATGGATGTAGTACTTGAAAGTGCTAGTTCAGTTGATTGTGGTCCTAGAAAAGAAGGTAGATTTTTTTTAGAAGATAATGGTGAAGTTATTGTTACTTGTGATATAACTTCTTCGTTTAGTGGAGAATATATTGATGATCCTTTGGAAATTGTATTAAGTTATCCTTATAAAATTTCTCAAAAAACAGGTGAAATATTGGTAAAACATAAGGAAGATTAAAATAGAAAAATTTAATAGTAATAAAAACATTTTAACAAAAAAAGGTGGTAAATTAATGAAAAAAATATATGTTTTATTTTCTCTCTTTGTAATTCTATTATTTATAGGTGGATGTAAAAAAACTGTTGAAACTAAACTGTCGGGAGCTTATGTTGGAGGAGATGGGGGTCTTGGTCTTTCTTTTGTTGAAGATGAGCCTCCTGAGAGAGTTTTAGATGCAGATTCTGAACAGTTTTTTATAACCTTATTATTAGAAAATAAAGGGGAGTTTGATATAGATGTGGATGAGGCTAGAATTACTATTTCTGGTATTGAAAAAAATCAATTTCAAATAAGTAGTTTAACTGAAACTAATAAAAATTTTATTAATGGTTTAGAGAAAAAAAGAGAAGAAACTTTACCAGGCGGACAAGATGAAATTACTTATACTGCAAAATATAAACCGGATTTAAATCAAGATTTTACACCAACAGTTACAGCAAGTGTTTGTTATGCTTATGGTACGAGAACTTTAACTAAATTATGTCTAAGAAAAGATATAGCAAGAAGATCAAGGGAAGCGGAATGTACTGTTGATGAACATAAAACTATCGAAAATTCTGGAGCACCAATTCAAGTAACTTCTTTAAATGAGATGAAAGGTGGTTCTAATAAAATAAGAGTTATTTTTAATATAGAAAATGTTGGGGAAGGTACTGTATATGAAAAAGGTTCTTTTAGCAGTGGAAGTTGTAGTGAAGATATGAGTAAAGAAGATAGATTAAATGTTGAAATTAGACCTGTTAGTGGTATTAACTTTAAATGTGCTAGATTGGGTGGTGGAGCTAGCGGTGTTATTAAACTCAATACAGAAGGAAAATCTGTTGTGACATGTGAAGCAGATACTTCTGGATTACAAGAAACAGCTTTTGAAGATCCATTGAATATTAATCTAGATTATGTCTATAAAGAACGTATTAGTAAAGCATTAACAGTAGAAGATGCTGTTTGATTAAATAGCTTTTTATATTTTTCTTTTTATTTAGGAACTTATGGAAATTATAGCGGATTTGCATATCCATAGCAGATTTAGTAGAGCATGTAGTAAACAAATAACTATATCTAATTTGGAAAAATGGGCTAGAATTAAAGGTGTAAATTTACTTGGAACAGGAGATTTTACACATCCTTTGTGGTTGAAAGAACTAAAAAGTGAATTAACTTTTGATAATGGTGTCTTAAAAACAAAATCTGAATTTCCTTTTATTTTACAATCAGAAATTTCTTTGATTTATACGCAAGATGGTAAAGGAAGACGAATACATAATGTTTTTCTTGCACCTAATTTTGAAGTTGTTGATCAAATTGTAGAAAGATTATTGAAAATTGGTAGAATTGATTATGATGGGAGACCTATATTTGGAATTAGTTGTGTTGAATTTGTTGAAATGATGAGAGGGATTAGTAAAGATATTGAGATTATACCAGCACATATATGGACTCCTTGGTTTTCTTTATTTGGTAGTAAGTCTGGTTTTGATAAAATAGAAGATTGTTTTAAAGATCAAACTAAATATATTCATGCATTAGAAACTGGTTTAAGTAGCGATCCTGAGATGAATAGAAGAGTAAGTAGTTTAGATAAGTATAATTTAGTGTCTTTTTCAGATATGCATAGTTTTTGGCCTTGGAGGATTGGTAGAGAGGCTACTATTTTTGATACAGAACTTAATTATGATAAAATAATTAATGCAATAAGAACAAAAGAAGGATTAAAAGGGACAATAGAAGTTGATCCTTCTTATGGGAAATATCATTTTGATGGGCATCGTGCTTGTGATGTTAGTTTAGATCCTAAGGATTCTATTAAAAACAATAATATCTGCCCTAAATGCGGTAAAGGATTAACAATAGGAGTATTACATAGGGTTGAAGAATTAGCTGATAGAGAAAAAGGACCAGAAGATTATTTTAAAACTTTAATCCCTTTGTCTGAGTTGATTGCAAGTTATGTTGGAACATCAGTATCTTCTAAAAAAGTTGGACAAATGCATTTTAAGTTAATGAATTTATTTAAATCAGAATTTAATGTTTTATTAGATATTTCGTATGAAGATTTAAAAAAGGTTGTTGATGAAAAACTTGCTGAATTAATAATTAAAAATAGAGAAAATAAATTAGAAATTATACCTGGCTACGATGGGGAATATGGAAAATTAGACCTTGAGAATAAAAAACAAAAATCTTTAGGTGATTTTTAACCTATATAATTAGTATCTCTTGTATGAAATTGTTTTATTTGTTTTGAAACTTTTTCTAGTTCTTTTATTTTTGTTTTTACTTCTTTTTCTATTGGAGAGACTTCTTTGTTTAATTGTTTTATATCCACTTTAAAGTTGAATATTTTATTTAATGTTTTAACGATTTCTTTTGCTCCATTAACGCCAAGATATGTTGGATGTGCAAATGTTTCTGCTAAGAATGATACTGCAGCTATTTCTCTTTGTCCAGCTAATCCCAAAAGTAATCCTGAAACGCCAATAATTGGTCCAACAACACCAAATAAATTATTATTAATACCTTTTATTTTATATTTACTTATCATTTCTTTTTTATTTGCAGTATAGAATATTTTTGGGAGTTTTGGAATTTTTTGTAAAGCAATTCCTCCTAAAGTTATTATTTCTTTACCTTTAAATTTTTGAAAGATGTCTAAAATTTGATCGCAAAATTCATAACATGATTCTTCATCTAATGGTTGAATATCCCCTGTTAAAAATAAAAATGATTTTTCTTTAATATTTTTATAATAAATTTCTATAACTGGAAGTTCAACTAGATTTTCTTCATTAATAAAAACAGAATGTGGAAATGAATATGAATATATTTGGAATAATTTTTTTGCTTTAAGATTATTTATAATAAAATCTAAAGCTATCTTTCCTACATTACCTACTCCTGGTAAGCCTTCTATTAAAATTACCTTATTTAACTTTGGTTTTGCTAATTGTTTTATTTTCCAAGTCATTTTTCTTTGCTTTTCTTCTCCAATAACCAAATTTATCTTCTGGTGAAAATTTTGGTGGTTTAGTACTTATTGTTTTACCGTTACAAGTTGGGCATTTTTCTTTTAATGTATAAGTTCCACACTTATTACATTTAAGAATGTTTTGTTTCATAATATTTAAGCAATTATTCCTTCACCTTCATTAGCTTCTATTGTATTTATTATTAAATCTGTTGTTTCTTTCATAGCTTTTTCTAATTCTTTATAATCTTGACCTGTAATGGTAATTTTATAGTTTGGTGCTCCCACATATGCAATCTCTATTTTGTGTTTTAAAGATTTTACTTTTAATAAAGCTTGTTTAATTATTTCTATACCATTTGATTTGTATGATCTTAAAGTTATTGTAGATGATATTTTGAATTTAGTAGGTTTTATCTTTTCTTTTATTATTTCTGTTAAAACTTTACTTATATCTTTTGGAATTTCAATTTCTTTCAATATATTTTCCCCTTTCTTTGATACTTCTTGAAAACAAGGATAGAGAAAATCATATTCTTTTATAATTTTATTTCCTGCTCTTTGATAAATATCTTTTAAGTCTGTTTTTAATTTTTTGGCAACATTTTCTAATATTTTTTCTGCTTTTTGTTCTTGTTTGCATTCTGTATTTTTCTTTTTTCTCATTGAGAGAGAAACACGTCTTAAAGAAAGATCAATATAGCCTCTTTCTTTATTTGTTCTTAGTACTTTGCATATAATTTTTTTATTTTCTTTAACATAATCTCTGATGTTTCTTATTCTTCCTGCAGATATTTCTGATAAATGGATCATGCCTTCTTTGTTTTGGTATTCATCTAAATCAGCGAATACAGAATTTGGTAGAATTTTCTTTATAGTACATAAAACTAGTTCTCCTTCTTCCGGGAAGCCTAATTTTTTATAAAACATTTTTAATCTAAAACTTCTAAAACTCTTGCTTTTATTTTACCTTTTCCACCAGTTGATTCTACAAGTTCTTTACTACATATAAGGCATTTAACTGAAGAAGCAGGTTTTCCAAATATTATTTGTTCGTTTTTACATTTTGGGCAACGAACTTTTATGAATTTGCTTGTTTGTTCTTTTTTCATTTTTATACTAATTCAATTTTTTTTGCTCTAAATCCTTTCTTTTGAATTTGTTGTTTATTACATTCATTACATTTAAATTTTAAATTTGTTTTTTTACTTACTTTTGATCCTGTTCTTTTTGGGCTACTTGGTTTTGAGCCCCATCTATTTTTATTACCGAAACCAGTGCCAAGACCACGTTTTGCTGCTCTTTGTATTGAGCCGTGTCTTAATGTTCCTCTCTTTTGTCCTGCTTTTGTTTGGATTATTTTATGTTCAGTATGCTTATTACAATACTTACAATACATCCGTTTTGTTTTTGGCAGTTTCATTTTTTGATTTTTATTTCTTGAGCCCTTCTTCTTTTCATTAGAACTTTTGCAACTTTATATGGTAGATTTGATATATCCTCTGCTTCAAATGGTCCATATATGTTAAGGTCTTCTCCAACAAATTTTGGGAGTGAATGAAGGAACCGTACTAATTTCGTTTTATTTCTTTCTTTATTTTCTATTTTTATGTCTTTCGGTTCCTCTATTTTTGGCAGTTCTTTTGATAATATTCTAATTAAGATATCTTTTCTATAATTCGAGAATATACGCTCTAATTTTTTATAAAACTTATTTTCCTCTTCTAATAAACTTAAGTCTTCTTTTTTTTGAGATGTTCTTGATGAAAATAGGGCTATTTGTATAATTTTATTTTCTCTTCTTTCATATAATTCTTTTAATATTTTTTTAATATTATCTAGTTGTTTTTGTGTTTTTATAATTTCAACTGAAGCAAAGATACTTGTTTTCTTTTTTTGAGACTCTAAAATTTCTGATTTCTCTTTTATGTAATTTACAACATTTTGAAAAAAGTTTTCGTTTAATTTTTGAATTTCTGAAGTGGTTTTTTCTTTTCTTAGAATCTCGTAAAGAGTTTCATAAGTAATAATCTCTGACATAAAGAGAAACAAGGTTGTTATAATTAAAAAGTTTTATATCATCAAATATATGTAATTAACTATTGCTCTTGAATTCTGTAAATTGAAGAATTATTTTGGGGAATATAAATTTTTATAAATTTCAATGTTTATCTTTAAATATGGAAATTGAAAAAATTGACTATCAAAATGATAATAATTTTGTTGAATATACTATTGGTTTAATTTTTAGTAATGGGCCTGGTAAATATACTTATCCAGTAACAGTTCTGGGAAAATGTTTTGATAACCATTTGGTAATAATTGGTTTTAATGGTTCAAAAAGAAGATTATATGATTTTGATCCTAAGTTTTTAGGAATGTATCATATTACTGAGGAAAATAATATAAAAGAACTTGTTTTTTCTGATTTTGAGAAATTTGTAAATAAACTTTTAGTTAATGATATAGAACAAAAACCGGAGTTTGAGATGCTAGTTGAAAAATTTAAACGAGAAAATTTCTTTTAATGAAGATATTTCATTAATTCTTTTCCTTTTATTAAACCAATCTTGCCTTTTTTACATGCTTTTTCTGAAAAATCTTGAACATTATCTTTGTCTTTACCATATATCAATAAAGGTACTGGATCTGCTGAATGGGATTTTAATTTACAAGGGGTAGAATGATCTCCTGTAACGCATATAATTGTATCTTTTAATTTAGTTAATTCTTTGAAAATAGTTTCATCTAATAATTCAATCATTTTTTTCTTTTCTAGTGGTAGACCATCATGTCCTGGAATATCAGTTTCCTTGAAATGTATATAGAAATTTGGTGTTTGCAGATAGTTTCTTAATTTACTAAATTTAGTTTCTTTTGAAATATATTTTTTGGATACTTTTATATGTATATTTAAGGATGCATAAAGATTTTTGTAAATATCATTTTCTGTTACTTTTGGTTGTTTAATTCTTATTATTTTCATTTTGATTAATTTGGCTATTCCGATTTCTGTTGGCATTGAAAGAATAGCGGTCCAATCTCTTTTTTCTTCTAATTTTGGAGTTTCTGTTCCAGCTCCTCTTGCAGTTATGGTGTTTGCAGGTAATAATTTTTTATCTTCCCTGTATTTGTTTATTGGATGATCTTTTAGTATTTTATCTGCTTGTTCAATAAAGTTGTTTACTAAATTAGCTGAAAGTTTAGTTGTTTCATCTTCGTCTAATGGTTGGGCTGAAATTGTTTTAGAATGTTCTGGATCGGCATCAGTTATATTATCTGAGAAGCCACCCTTTATTACTAAGACTCCTCTGTGTTGAACTGTTGCTTGAAATACAAATGGGAAAGCAAGTTTTATCTTTTTTGATAAGTCATTTGCCAATGATTTTGCTTCTTTTGTTGTTAAATTTCTTCCTGCCCTTCTATCTATGATTTTATTGTCTTTTTTTGTTGCGAAATTTGTTCTTAAACATAGATCCCCGGGACTAATTTTTATATTTGAGCCTAGAGCTTCAAGGATTCCTCTGTTGATTTTTTGGGTATAACCTAGTATGTTTAATACTACTTCTGATTCCGGAATTTTTTCATTTGAAGGTACCATTAAACCGGTTTTTCCATTTTTTGCTAAAAAGTCTAGATTTGGAGTTTTAGCAGCTTCTAAAGGGGTTTTTCCTTTTAGTTCTTTGCATGGAAGATCTCCTAATCCGTCTAGAATTACTAATATTTTTTTCATTACCAAATATGAAGTTTTGTAGATTTATAAAGATTATTAAAAAGTATTTTATAGTTTTTAGTGTGTTCTAAAACCATGTATACGGTAAAACAAATTCCAGAAGATTTTTATGTAAGAGAAGTAATGGATTTGGATTTAAAAAAGAAAGGAACTTATACTTATTTTACCTTGAAAAAGAGAAATTGGAATACTTTTGATGCTTTAAAAGAGATTTCTAAAAGATTAAATGTTGGGATAAAAAGATTTGGTTATGGTGGAAATAAAGATAAAAAAGCTATAACTGAGCAATATTTATCTGTTTGGAATCTTGATAAAGATATTCTAACTAAAATTAAGATAAAAGATATTGAGATTAAATTTGTTGGTTATGGGGATGAAAGAATTAATTTGGGAGATTTAAAAGAAAATTTTTTTAAAATAGTAATAAGGAATTTAGATGAGAAAGAGGAATTAAAAGTTAATAAAGTTAAAAATTATTTTGATGAGCAAAGATTTGGTATTGAGAAAAGGAATTCTTTGATTGGAAAAGCATTGGTTAAGAAGAATTTTAAAGAAGTTTGCGGATTATGTGGATTAAAAGCTAAAGGAAGGGATTATGTTGGTGCTATTAACGGTATTGATAAAAAAATATTAAAATTTTATGTGCATAGTTTTCAATCTGAACTTTGGAATAAAATTGTTAAGGGATTGAAAAAAAATTATAATAAAGTTCCTATTCTTGGTTTTTTGACAGAATTTAAGAATAAAGAAATTAAGGATTTAAGTAAAAAAGTTTTGAAAGAAGAAAGAGTCTCTTTAAAAGATTTTATAATAAAACAAATTCTTGGGCTGAGTATGGAAGGTGGGATGAGAGATATGTTTGTTAAAGTTAATGATTTTAAGTATAAATATTCTAAAGATAATTTAAATAAAGGGAAGTTTAAAGCTGCGTTAGAATTTAAATTAAAATCTGGGAGTTATGCTACCCTTATTGTTAAAAATTTGTTCTTGTAGTAATCTTTATAAAATCAAAAAATAAGTTTAAATTATGTTTAAATTTTTAAAAGAAAAAATAAAGGAAGCTATTGGGAAAATCTCTAAAAAAGTTGAAGAAGAAGAGAAAATAGAAGAAATTAAACCAGAAGAGAAGAAAGAGAAAAAGGTTATTGAGCGTATAAAAGAGAAACTAACTACAAAAAAGATTTCTGAATTAAAATTTGATGAATTATTTTGGGATTTGGAAGTTTCTTTAATGGAAAATAATATGGCTGTAGAAGTTATAGATAAAATTAAAGATGATTTAAAAAAGGAAATAGTTGATAAGCCTATAAAAAGGAATAAAATTGAAGATAGTATTTTGAGTGGTTTGAAAAAAAGTATAGATGATGTTTTAGATTTAGGAGAAATTAATTTAATTAAGTTAATAGAAAAGAAAAAACCTTTTATTATTGCTTTTTTTGGTGTGAATGGAAGTGGAAAAACCACTACTATTGCTAAAATTGCAAATTTAGTTCTAAAGAAAAAATTCTCTTGTGTACTTGCAGCTTCTGATACTTTTAGAGCAGCTTCAATAGAACAATTACAAGAGCATGCAGATAAATTAAAAGTAAAATTAATCAAACATGATTATGGTGCTGATCCTGCTGCAGTTGCCTTTGATGCTGTTGAACATGCTAATGCTAGGGCAATTGATGTTGTTTTAATTGATACTGCTGGTAGAATGCATACAAATATTAATTTGATGGATGAGATGAGAAAAATAGTTAGAGTAGTAAAACCAGATTTGAAGATTTTTGTTGGAGAAGCTATAACTGGTAATGATTGTGTTGAACAAGCTAAGAGATTTAATGAAGCTATTGGTATTGATGGTATAGTATTGACTAAATTGGATATTGATGAGAAAGGTGGAGCAGCTATTTCTATTAGTTATGTTATTAAAAAACCTGTTATGTTTGCAGGAATTGGTCAGAAGTATAATGATTTAGAAGAATTTGATAAAGATAAAATTATAAAGAATTTAGGTTTGTGAAGGCCTAATTTTGAAATAAAAAACTTTTATAAAGTCTAATTTGTGATTAATAATTTAGGAAAATGGTATTAGAAAAATTAGGTAATTCATTGAAAGAAACTCTTAGAAAGATAACTAATGCTGTTTTTGTTGATGAGAGGCTGGTAAATGAATTAATTAAGGATATTCAGAGAGCTTTATTATCAGCTGATGTTAATGTCCAATTAGTTTTTGATTTAAGTAAGGCTATAAAAAATAGGGCTTTAGAGGAAAAAGCACCTAGGGGAATTTCTGAAAGAGAACATTTGATTAAAATTGTTTATGAAGAGTTAGTTAAATTACTTGGTGGGGAAAAAGCAGAGATAAAAATAGAAAAGAAAAAACCATTTAAAATAATGATGGTTGGTCTCTTTGGATCTGGGAAAACTACAACTATTGGAAAATTAGGAAGGTATTATTCTAAGAGAGGTTTTAAGATTGCTGCTGTTGGTTTGGATGTACATAGACCTGCTGCTCCTGAACAATTGGAGCAAGTTTGTAAGAAAGCTAAAATAGAATCTTTTGTTAAGAAAAGAGAAAAAAATGCTTTAAAAGTTTATAAAAAATTTGAAGATGAATATTCTAAATTTGATATTTTAATTATAGATACTGCTGGTAGAGATGCTTTGAGTAAAGATTTAATTAAAGAAATAAAAGAATTAAATAAAGCTATAAAACCTGATGAAAGAATTTTGGTTATTTCTGGAGATATTGGTCAGGCTGCACAAGAACAAGCTGAAGAGTTTCATAAAAATTGTGGTATTACCGGGGTAATTGCTACTAAGTTAGATGGTACTGCTAGAGGTGGTGGTGCTTTGGTTGCATCAGCTACTACAAAAGCTAATATTAAATTTATTGGTGTTGGAGAAAAAGTTGAAGATTTGGAAGAATTTAATCCAAAAGGGTTTGTTGGAAGATTACTTGGAATGGGTGATTTAGAAGCTTTACTTGAAAAAACTAAAGAAGCAATAAGTGAAGAAAAAGTAGAAGATTTAGGTAAGAAATTTTTGAAAGGAGATTTTAATTTTATTGATCTTTATGAACAGATGAAGGCTTTGAGGAAAATGGGGCCTTTGAATAAAATTCTTGATATGGTTCCTGGAATGGGTCAGTTGAAATTACCTAAAGGAGCTTTGGAAGTACAAGATGAGAAATTGAAGAAATGGAGATATGCTCTTGATTCTATGACTAAAGAAGAATTAGAAGATCCCGATATTTTAACAAGATCTAGATTAGAAAGAATTGCAAAAGGATCTGGATTGACTGTTAAAGATGTTAGAGAATTATTAAAGCAATATAAATTGGCTAAGAAAATGATGAAATCGATGAAAGGGAATCCCAATAAATTGATGAAGAAATTTAAAGGTAAAATTCCCGGATTCTAGATGAAAAAAATAATTGCACATGATGATTTAGATGGTGTTGTTTCTACTGTTTTATTGGTAAAAGCTATGGATGTTAAAAAAGGGATATTTTCTAGTGGATTAAAACGTGAAACAGATATTAAAATAGATAAAGATACTATTATTGCAGATTTAGATTTTGATTCTAAATGTGGAATGTGGTTTGACCATCATATTAGTAATAAAACAAATAAAAAATTTAAAGGAAAATTTGCTTTAGAAAAAAGTTGTGCTAGAGTAATTTTTAATTATTTTAATGGAGATTTTTCTTCTTATTATAAAAAATTAGTAGAACAAATAGATAAGGCGGATTCTGGAGATTTTTCTTTACAAGATGTTAAAGATAATATTCCTTTATTTCAATTGAATTTCTTTTTATTTTTACATGCATTTAAAAGTAAAGAAGAAAAAAATTTGATGTTGGGTAGAGTATTAGAACTTGTTCTTCTGGAGATTCCAATAGAAAAAATAATTCAAGATAAAAAAATTTCAAAAGTTATAAAAAAATTTAATAAATTAATTGAAGAATCATTATCTTTTGTAAAAAATAAAGCTGTAATTAAAAATAATATTTTAGTACTTGATTCTTTTGATAAAAGAAGAGTATTTAATCATTTTTTAATATATTCTCTTTATCCTAAAACTAAATATATTGTTGATATTGAAAAATCTGGAGAAAAGAATAAACTGGGGATATTGATAAGTAAAAATAAATTTAATGATTTCTTACAAAAATCAAACATAGGAGAGGTATGTAAAAAATATGGTGGTGGAGGACATAAGGGGATTGGTGGCTTTAGAATTGATAAAAAAGATAAAAATAAAGTTATTGGGAAAATTGTTAAAGAATTAAAATGAAAAAAATAATTCAGCAAGGTGCAGAAGCTATTCTTTATGTTGAAGATGGAAAATTAATCAAAGAGAGAATTAAGAAAGGTTATAGGATAAAAGAAATTGATGATAGTTTAAGAAAATTAAGAACAAGAAAAGAAACTAAATTATTAGAAAAAGCTAAAATTATTGATGTTCCTGAAGTTTATGATTCGTCTGATAAAAATATGAAAATTGTTATGGAATATCTTAGGGGAGATTTAATCAAAGATATTTTAGATGGAATCGATAGTGGGAAAAGAAAAAGTATTTGTAAGAACATTGGGAAAAATATTTCCGTATTGCATGAAAAGGATATAATTCATGGAGACTTAACTACTTCTAATATGATTTTGAGAAAAAATAAAGTTTATTTTATTGATTTTGGTTTGGGTTTTATTTCTGATAAGGTTGAGGATAAAGCTGTTGATTTACATTTGTTAAAAAAAGCTTTAATGGCTAAACATTATAGGATTTCTGAAGAAGTTTTTGAAAATGTTTTAGAGGGTTACAAAGAAAATAAAAGTTTTAAAGAAGTTTTGAATAGATTAGAAAAAGTTGAAAGCCGTGGTAGATACAAGAGAAAAGGTAAATAAGAAAGTTTTTTAAAACTAAAATTGTATGAATTAAGTTATAGCCCCATAGTGTAGTGGCCAATCATCGTGCCCTTTGGAGGCATGGACCCAGGTTCGAATCCTGGTGGGGCTATCCAAAATTTTATAAATGTGGAGGTTTTATCTTAGGATATGGCAGAAAAAGAAAAAAAAATTGGAGTAATATTTGACTATTTTGCGAAGATAAAAGTAGCAGCAATAAAGTTAGGAACAGGATTGAAAGTAGGAGATGTTATACATGTTAAAGGACATACTACTGATTTTGAACAAAAAATTAAATCTATGCAAATAGAAAATAAAAGCGTCGATAAAGCTAAGAAAGGCGACTCTATTGGTTTGAAAGTTAAGGATAGAGTAAGACCTAATGATGTTGTTTACAAAGTAAAACAATAGTTTTATAAAGAGAAATTTTTAATAAAGATTATTCGATGGATAAGTCAGTGTAGGCTTACTTATACCGGAGACTCAAACTAATTCTGAGTTTCCAAATAATATAAAATGGCAAGAATGTATTCCCGTAAAAAAGGGAAAAGTGGAAGTACTAGGTCTTTGAGAAAAAGTAGACCTAGTTGGATTAGACATAAAGATAATGAAATAGAGCAATTAGTTGTAAAGTTAGCTAAAAGTGGTAAAATGTCTAGCCAAATTGGAATATTTCTTAGAGATTCTTATGGTATATATGATGTGAAAAAATTAACTGGAAAGAAAATAACTAAAATACTAGAAGAGAATGATGTTAAAATTAATGTACCTGAAGATTTTAGGGCATTAGCTATAAAGGAAATAGCAATAATAAAACATTTAGAGAAAAATAAACATGATATGCCTAGTAAAAGAGGTTTATTATTGACTGAAAGTAAGATAAAAAGATTAGCAAAGTATTACAAGAAAATTGGTAAACTGCCTAGAGATTGGAAGTATAGTAGAGAAGAAATTAAATTATTAGAATAAAATGACATATGATTCTTTTGATGAAGCTTTGGAGAATGCTGTTAGCAAATTTAAATTATGTTTTGATAAACCTATAAGAATTATTAGCCATTTTGATAGTGATGGAATTTCTGCAGCTTCAATTTTAATTAAAGCTTTGAAAAGAGAAAATGTAAGATTTGCAGTTTCTATTGTAAGACAATTAAGCAAAAATGTATTAGAAGAATTAAAATTAGAGGATTATAGTTCTTATGTTTTTTTGGATTTAGGTTCTGGTTCTTTAAGTTTAATTAAGGAATTCTTAAAAAATAAAACAATTTTTATTTTGGATCATCATAAACCGGAAACTTTGAAAAATGATATAATCAATATTAATCCACACTTGTTTGGAATAGATGGTACAACAGAAATTTCTGGAGCAGGTGTTACTTATTTATTTGTTAAAAAATTAAATATTAAAAATAAAGATATGGCCCATATTGCTCTTGTTGGTGCTATTGGTGATATACAAGAAAATAAAGGATTTTTTAAATTGAATAATGATATTTTAAAAGATGCTATTGAGTTTAATAGTATTGAAGTAAAACAAGGTTTGAGAATGTTTGGTTTGCAAACAAAACCTCTGCATAGAGTTCTGCAATATAGTATAGACCCTTATATTCCGGATGTTACTGGAAGTGAGGAAGGAGCACTATTGTTTTTGGATAAGATTGGAATAGAAGCTAAAAGAGGAAATAGATGGAAAAAATTAATTCATTTGGATGATGAAGAGATGAAAAAATTAGTTACAGGAGTAATACTTAAGAGACTAGGAAGTGAAAAAAATCCGGAAGATGTTTTGGGCCCAATTTATACTTTAAAAAATGAAGAAATGGAAAGTCCTACTAAAGATGCAAAAGAATTTTCAACATTATTGAATTCTTGTGGGAGATTAAGGAAATCTTCAGTTGGTATTGGAACTTGTTTAGGTGATGAAGATTTTAAACAAGAAGCTATAAAAGTTCTTAATCAATATAAGGGTGAAATAATTAATTCTTTAAATTGGTTTTATAAAAATAGATCGAAAATGATTGAAGAAGAAGGTTTTATTATTGTAAATGCAGAAGATAAAATAAATGATACATTAATTGGAACTTTGGCCTCTATGATTTCTAAAACAAATCTTTACAAAGAAGATACTATTATTTTGACAATGGCACATACATTTGATAATAAAACTAAGATTAGTATTAGGAAAACAGGAAGAAAAAATAATAATTTGAACTTATTGTCTTTACTTAACGAAATTGTTACAAAAGTTGGTGGAGAAGCAGGAGGACATTCTTATGTTGCTGCTGGTGCTTTAATTGATCAAGAGAAGGAAGAAGAATTTATAAAGGTTGCTAAGGGTCTTTTGAAGAATAGGGTGATGGAGGAAAAAGTTTGAATATGGCTGGATCAAAAAGCAAAGGATTAAAACAGAAAAAGAAAACTTGGTATGAAATATTAGCCCCAAGAGAATTTAATAATCAAACTATCGGTGAGACTGTTGCTTTTAATTCTGATTCTTTAATTGGTAGAACCACTAGTTTTAATCTGATGAATTTAACTAGAGACATGAAAAAGCAGAATATGGTTGTTAAATTTAAAATTAAAGAAGTTAAAGATGGAAAAGCTTTAACTGAAATAGTTGGTTATAATATGGTACCAGCTTATGTTAAAAGAGTCATAAGAACTGGCAGAACTAAGATAGATGATTCAGTAAAATATGTAACTAGAGATAAAATTAAAGTTAGAATAAAACCTTTAATACTAACAAGAAGTATAATTAATAAATCTGTTGTTAAATGTTTGAGAAAACAGTCTAGAGAATTTTTAAAAGAATTCATTGAAAAACAAGACTATGAAAATATTTTTTCTTCTATTATTTCTTATATTGTACAAAGAAAATTAAAAAGTTTTTTGAGAAAGATTTCTCCAATTGCTGTTTGTGAAATTAGGGTTTTTGAGAAGATTTAGTAAGATTTATAAAAGAAAATTCCAATTTATTTCTTATGCCTCGGTAGCTCAGCGGCTAGAGCAGTAGATTTGTAATCTGCAGGTCGGGGGTTCAAATCCCTCTCGAGGCTCTCGGGCTTGTGGTCTAGTGGCTATGACGTCGCCTCGACATGGCGGAAATCGCAGGTTCAAATCCTGCCAGGCCCATCAAAACATTTATATATTTTTGAACTTATTTTTAGATAATTGGTGTTTTAATTTGATTGGAAAAAGAGGTGTTAAAAGAGGACAAATAACTATTTGGATAATCCTTGGAATAGTTATATTAACTGCAATTGGTGGAACTATTCTTGTCAAGAATACTATTTTGAAATCAGAATGGGATAAAAGTAGAGAAAGAGCAGCTAAAGTACCGCAACAAATAGTTCCTGTTAAAGATTATATTGATGGTTGTATTAGTACAATTGGGAAAGATGCTATTAACTTAGTTGGAATGCAAGGTGGTTATGTTGATATACCTGGTTTTAAACTAACTGTTTTTCCTAATAGAGCTTTGGAAGTTTCTTATTGGTATTATCAAAAAGAAAATGGTATTGATGTTGTGAATATTCCTGCTTTTGATTCTATGGGAAGAGAAATTTCTAATTATGTTAATTCTGAATTAAGTGATTGTTTAGATAATTTTAGATATTTAAAAGAAAGTGGTTATAAGATAATTACTGGAGATGTTAATACAATTACAGAGATAGGGGATAAAAAAATATTTTTGACTTTAGATTTTCCTGTTCGTATTGAATTTAAAGGTTTAATTTTTAATATGAATGAACATTATAATTCGTTTGATGTAAATTTAGGGAGATTATATAAATTAGCTAATAAAATTATAGAAAGAGCAAGTGAGGATTTATTTTTAGAAGAGCAAACTATAGATTTTTTAGTTTTGTATGATGAAATACCTTTTTCTGGAAGTGAATTAAGGTGTTCTCCTAGGATTTGGTTAAAAGAAGATGTTATTAGAGAATTAAGGGAGATTTTAGCTAACAATATACCTTTTACTAAAATTAAAGGGACTAATTATAATTTACCCAATAGATTTTATAATAGGTTTTTATGGGATGTTGGAGTTGGTGGTTATAGCGGAGTAAGATCTGATTTTATGTTTTCAAGAAATTGGTTTTTAGACTTAGATGTGTTTCCTAGGAAAGGTGGTGTTCTTAAATCTGAGTCAATAACTGGTAATCTTGGACCTGCTACTGGAATTGCTCAATCATTTTTGTGTTTGCAGAATTACCATTTTATTTATGATATAAAATATCCTATTTTGATAAAATTAATAGATGATTCTTCTTTTAATGGAGAAGGTTATACTTTCCAATTTGCTAGCCAAGTTGTTATAGATAATAATCAACCAAGAAGAAGTGTAATAGTTCCTGAATCTATTCAAGAAGGAGCTACTAGGTATTGTGATAAGCGCTTTGTTGATTCTGCTGTTTATACCTATGAAAAAGATTTAGATGGAAATTTAAGGCCATTAGATGATGTTCATATTGGTTATAGATGTATAAATCACTTTTGTGATATTGGTAAAACTGAGTTTGATATTTATGATGAAGCTTCTTTAAGAACCGAGTTTCCTTCTTGTATTAATGGGGAAATTGTTGCAGAGAAGGAAGGTTATCATCTTGTAAAAGAGCAAGTTTCTACAAATAATAGGATGGAAATACCTCTTGTATTGGAACCTTATATTGTTAAAAAAAGTAAAGTGAAAGTTATAGATAAAGGTGGTTCTGTTAGAAGTCTTCTTTCTTCTGAAAAAGTAATTATGCAATTGATTGAGGATGATAAAGATTATAGCGCTTCTGTAATATATCCAGATAATGAAGAAATATTATTGATTCCGGGAGATTATACTGTAAATGCTTTTTTAGTTAGGGAAGGAAGAATTAAGATTGCTGATAGAAAAGTTGAGAAGTGTATAGATGTTCCTAAAAAAGGTGTGTTTGGAGTGTTGGGTGCTACTGAAGAGAAATGCGTTGAAACTACTATTCCCGGTGGAAATTTTAATAATGTTGTAACTGGAGCTGTAGAATTTGAATTTACTATTAGTAGTAGTGATTTGAAACAGGATTATATAGAATTTTATATTCCTTCAAAAGGTGTTCCTAGAAATATGGAAGATATGGCGCAAATAACTCTTGAAGTGCCTGAAAATTTTGTTTATCCGAGGTTTTTAGATGAATAGAGCTAAAATAATTTCAATATTTTGTATTACATTATTTTTAATTATTCCTTTTTATATCTCTGATAGTTATGCTATTGAAGCTCAGTTGCCAGAAGGACGTGAATTTGAATTACCTGAAGATGTTTTTGAAGGAGAGCTTTCTGAATTGATTGTTGAAATAGGTAGTTATGAACCACCTGTTATAACTGCTTCTATTATAGAGGAACAAGATGTATCTGTTTATGCTAATCTTGTTGGTATTCCTACTAACCCTACGGCAAGTCTTCCTAAAATAAGTAGAATTATTACAACTGTCAAAGGAAATAATCCTTATGTTGCTGGATCCCCAAGATATCATAAATCTAGACTTCTTAGTTTAACCGATTTAGGGTACTTAGAAATAAAATTAAAAAGAATTCCTAAAGAAGATGATGTCCCAGATGTTATTGATGTTAATATGACTGCCAGGATTTATTATGATGTTGAAACAGAAACTATTGGTGGGAAAGATACAAGAACAATGCAAATTGCTTCTGAAAATGAATTTTTTAGTAATATGCGCAGTTATAGCTTTCTTGGCGGTAGAGTTTTTATTAGAGTAAAAGATATTGGAACTAATGGTGCAAATTTTGAGCTTTATGACTCAAGTGAGAAAAGAATTGGTGCTTTTAGTTTAAGAGAAGATCAGACTTCTGGATCTTATCCTTTAGTTCCTGGTTCTGATTTAATGCAAGATAAAATTAGACTTAGATTAGATTCTGTTAAAGAAACATCTGCTCAAGTAGAATTAAAGATAGAAGATGATTCTGTAACTCTGTCTGAAAAAGAACGCATTTATGATGGTGACTGGAAGATTGATTTAATTAATGATGATGGAGTAAGAGAAGGTGAGAAGGAAGGTTATATTGTATTATATAAAAAAGGTATGGACCAATCTATTGTTCTTGAAAAAGGAGATGATATTCTTATAAGTGAGTCTAAAATTAGAAAAAATCTTGAATTAATTAAAACAGTTAAACCAGGAGATGTTGAAAACTTTAAGAAAAGCTTAGAAGAATTTAAAGGAGATATTTCTGAGAAATTTAAAGTAGAAAAAATAAAACCTGCTTTTGAAAAAAATGCTAGGATTAAAGTTGGATCTAGTATTCGTTCGTTTGAAGAAGATAAACCCCTTGTAGAAAATACTCGTTGTAGGGATATGAAGTGTACTTTAACTCAAATAAAAGATGATAGAATTATTGTTAAAGTTCCTAATAAAGATTGTGAGAGGTATGTATCTAGAAGTTTAAAAATTGGTGATGATGAAGATTTACATATTTATTGTGATAAGAGTATAGAATTAGAAGAAATTGAAACTGGAAAAGTAATTACAGTAACTTTGCTTACTGGAACTGGTAAGGGAATGACTATTTCTGATTTTAGTTTACATTTACCTATTGAAAAGAGATTTATCAGTTTTACACCTGAAGAGATAGATCAAAAAATAAATGAAACTAAAAAAACAATTGAAGATCTTGAAAATCTTATTACTGATTTAGATGATGTTGTTAGAACTTGGACTGCTATTTGTTTAGGTGTTGGTGCTGCAATCACAGTTGGAGCATTTTTTACCGGTCTTGGAAAGGGAGAAGCAGAAAAAGATGTAGAAAGTGGAGGAATTATAGAGGGTACTAAATGTACTTCAGATAAAGA
>SDBV01002814.1_pt1 | contig 25958 bp, 28 predicted proteins | sample 2277081 | NCBI WGS metagenome assembly SDBV01 (sample SAMN10402039, study PRJNA504765) | marine sediment metagenome | isolation source: marine sediment core GS10_PC15, 223 cmbsf | place: Arctic Ocean: Southern Knipovich Ridge | collected 2010 | reverse complement strand
CGGCATATCCCCAGTTAACAAAAAAATGCCCTGTCTCATTCCCTTTCTTGTATGTGAGCATACCTATTTTAAGCGTTGTAAGGAAAGGGATATGTTGAGGCAATACACCAAATTCGCCCTCGCATCCCGGCGCAACGACTTCATCAACCTCATCATTGTAAACCAGACCATGAGGCGTGACAATTTCCAATTTCAGTTTATTCTCCACTTAACTTGATAATTCCCTGTAGCTTGCTGCAGGGTCTCCTTTTGTCATTCCCGCTTGTCGGGAATCCTTCTTGAAACAAGGAGAGATTCTGGACAAGCCAGAATGACAGGATTGAGAATCGCTCAACTTGATATAACATTTATATTTTCTACCTGCTCCATCCCAATTTTCTGGCTTTTTCCTCAACTTCCTCTATCGGTCCTACCATGTAAAATGCCTGTTCAGGGACATCATCGTACTGTCCATCAGCAATTGCCTTGAATCCTTTTATTGTATCTGCAAGTTTTACATATTTACCCGGGGTACCGGTAAATGTCTCTGCTACATGGAAAGGCTGACTTAGGAATCTCTGTAGTTTTCGCGCGCGTGATACAGTTAATTTATCATTTTCAGGTAGTTCTTCCATTCCAAGAATAGCGATAATATCCTGCAGTTCCTTGTATCGCTGAAGAATTATCTGAACTTTTCTTGCAACGCCGTAGTGTTCTTCCCCGAGCACCTTGGGGTCAAGAATCCTTGATGTTGAATCAAGAGGGTCAACAGCAGGGTATATTCCAAGCTCGGAAATCTGCCTTGAAAGAACAACAGTCCCGTCAAGGTGTGTAAATGCAGTTGCAACAGCGGGGTCAGTAAGGTCATCTGCAGGGACGTATATAGCCTGCATTGATGTGATAGCCCCTTTCTTGGTTGTGGTAATCCGTTCCTGCAGGATTCCCATGTCAGTTCCAAGGTTGGGCTGGTAACCGACTGCTGATGGCATCCTGCCGAGAAGGGCTGAAACCTCTGAGCCAGCGAGAGTATATCTGAATATATTGTCTATGAATATAAGAACGTCCTGTCCCTCGTCTCTGAAATACTCTGCTACTGTAAGCGCTGAAAGTCCAACCCTTGCCCTGGCACCGGGAGGTTCGTTCATCTGACCGTATATGAGAGCTGTTTTATTTAATACTCCTGATTCTTTCATCTCAAGGTATAGGTCATTACCTTCTCTTGTTCTTTCCCCTACACCTGCAAACACAGATACCCCGCCATGGACCAATGCAATGTTGTGTATCATTTCCATAATGATAACCGTCTTGCCAACGCCGGCGCCGCCGAACATCCCCATCTTTCCGCCTTTGACAAACGGTACAAGAAGGTCAAAGACCTTGACCCCTGTTTCAAATACCTGGGTTTCAGTCTCCTGCTCCACAAATTCAGGTGCTTCCCTGTGGATAGGCCATCTTTCTTTTGTCTCTATCGGACCCATCTGGTCATAGGGATCACCAATAACATTCATTATTCTTCCAAGGGTTTCTTTACCAACAGGGACAGTAATAGGCTGGCCTGTATCAACAGCCTTCATTCCCCTTACGAGGCCGTCTGATGTAGACATGGCGATTGTCCTTACCATGTTTTCGCCGAGGTGACTTGCGACCTCGAGGGTTATGTTGATTTTGGGGACGCCTTTCTGAGAATCTCCGGGCTCTTCTATTTTGAGAGCGTTTAATATCTTTGGCAGTCCTTTCTCAAATTCAACATCAATAACAGCGCCTATTACCTGGGTTACTTTACCTTCATTCATAATTTACAACCTCCATATATATAAAGTTCAAAATTTAGAAATAAAATTAAGAATTTTTTAATTTTGGTTATTTTTTCCTCAATTTTTATTTTAACGCTTCGACTCCGCCGACTATATCCATAAGTTCTTTTGTAATACTTGCCTGTCTGGCCTTGTTATACTGTAGCGTGAGTTTATCTATCATTTCATCTGCATTCTTTGTTGCGTTTCCCATTGCGGTCATTCTTGCAGCCTCTTCAGATGCCTGTGATTCCAGCATTGCCCTGAGAACCTGTATCTCCATATTTTTAGGGAGAATCTGGTTGAATATCTCCTCACGGGAAGGTTCATATATAAAGGAGGCTGACAGCCCTTCTGCTTCCCCTGAAGCTTCAATATCAGCCATAGGCAGAAGCTTTACGATCGAGACTTTTTGAGCCATGACTGTTTTGAATTCATTGTAAATAATAAAGACCTCGTCTATTTTCTCGTTTATATAATTTTCTATAATGTCACTGGATATTTCATTAATATCGGAATAAACAATTTCACCTGACAACCCTGTCCATGATTTACGCATGGTTATATTGCGTCTTTTAAAATAATCAGATGCCTTTTTGCCTATAGCACTGATACTCATATTAAAACCTTCTTTTTCATGTTTAGAGATGAAATTTACTGCGTCTTTTAAAATATTGGAATTAAATGCGCCGCATAAACCCTTATCGCTTGTGACGACAACTATTTCAACTGTTTTTCTCTGCCTCGGGACAATTAAGGGGTGCTGGCTTTCCCTTTCACTGGAAAGGCTGGCAATAACAGAGTTCATCTTATCCGCGTAAGGCCGCATCTTGAGCATTCTTGACTGTGACTTCCTGAGCTTTACGGTCGCTACCATCTTCATTGCCTTGGTAATCTGCTTTGTGTTCTTGACAGCTGTAATTCTTCTTTTTATGTCTCTTAAAGTCGGCATAATGTCATTAGTTTTCAGGTTTCAGTTATCAGGTGTCAGGATAGTAAAGATAAATCTTTTTTCACTAATTACTGACCGCTGATTGCTGTCTTTCTATGTTTGAAATTCTTTCTTGAATTCTTTCAGGGCCTTGGTCAGTTTATCTTTAAGAATATCATCGAGCGCTTTCTTTTCCCTGAGTTCTGTCCGTAAATCTTCTTTTGACTCTTTTATATATCTGATAAATTCATCCTCAAATTTTTTAACAGATTCAATCGGCAGGTCATCAAGATGCCCCTGTGTGCCAGCAAACAGAGTAATTACCTGATCCTCTAAAGCGAGAGGGGCATACTGATCCTGTTTCAGGAGTTCAACCATCCTTTTGCCCCGTTCTATCTGCGCGAGGGTTGCCTTGTCAAGGTCAGAACCAAACTGCGCAAATGCCTCGAGTTCCCTGAATTGTGCAAGGTCAAGTCTGAGTGTGCCGGCTACCTGCTTCATTGCCTTTGTCTGGGCAGCGCCTCCGACACGGCTTACGGATAGCCCGACATTAACAGCAGGCCTTACCCCTGCGTAAAAAAGCTCTGGTTCGAGGTATATTTGTCCGTCTGTAATGGAGATAACATTGGTCGGGATATAGCCTGAAACATCTCCTGCCTGTGTCTCAATGATGGGGAGCGCAGTCAAAGACCCCCCGCCCAGCTTATCTGAAAGTTTTGATGCTCTTTCGAGAAGTCTTGAATGAAGGTAAAAGACATCACCGGGGAATGCCTCACGTCCCGGTGGACGCCTGAGCAGAAGTGAAAGCTGCCTGTAAGCGGTTGCCTGCTTACTCAGGTCATCATATACTATTAATGCATGTTTTCCTTTATCTCTGAAATATTCACCGATTGCACAACCGGTGTACGGGGCAATGTACTGAAGCGGCGCTGGTTCACTTGCTGAAGTGGAGACTATGATGGTGTGTTCCAGTGCTCCTTCCTCTTCAAGCTTTTTAACAACGCGGACAACATTGGCGCGTTTTTGTCCGATTGCAACATATATGCAGATAACATCGCCGCCTTTCTGATTTATAATAGCGTCAATAGCTATTGCGGTTTTACCGGTCTGCCGGTCACCGATAATAAGTTCTCTCTGGCCTCGTCCAATGGGAACCATCGAGTCTATTGCCTTGATACCGGTTTGAAGTGGTTCTCTGACAGGCTTCCTGTCAACGATACCCGGGGCAACTATATCGACCATTCTTTTTTCTTTTGTATTTATTGGTCCTTTTCCATCAATTGGTTGTCCTATTGCGTTTACTACCCGTCCGATTATCTCCTCACCGACAGGCACATCCATAATCCTGCCAGTGCGTTTCACGATATCACCTTCTTTCACAAGCGTGTCCTCACCAAAAAGAACGGCACCGACAGAATCTTCTTCAAGGTTAAGGGCCATGCCGTAAATCCCGTTTGGGAATTCAAGGAGCTCTGAAGCCATAGCCTTGTCAAGGCCATAGACCTTTGCTATCCCGTCACCGACTTTAATAACAGCACCAACTTCACTTACATCAACCCGCTTTTCAAAGTCAGTAATCTGTTTTCTTATTAATTTACTTATTTCTTCCGCTTTAAGCTCTGTAACATCCATTCAATCATCCTCCCCCATAAGTTAAAAACCAACATTAAAAGTTAAAAGCAAAGGGGTTAATAACATTTACTTAAAACTTTCAACTTTTAACTCTGCGCTTAAAAGCCGGAGTTGGCCTTTGAGACTGCTATCGTACACGGTGCTGCCAATCTTTATTATGAATCCTCCAAGCAGTGACGGATCAATCCGGCTTTCAATGCTAATATCCCTTTTAGTTAATGTTTTCAGTACGTTTTTAAGCCTGTCCATATAACTGGTGTCCATGGTTACCGGCGATATGACAACGGCGGTCGTTTTTTTAAGCATATCGTTGTATACATTCATTGAGGCCTTAATGATCTCTTTTATCGCAAAGAGATGCTTCTGTATGATAATAAGTTTAAGCAGTTTCTCTGACTGAATGGAAATCTTCAGACGAGTAAGCAGTTCTTTTAGTGCCCTGTTTTGTTCTTCTTCTGAAAATATCTGACTCGCAAAAAGAAGCTTAAGCTTTCTGTTGGCTTCAATAAGCTTTGAAAAGACGATAAGCTCCTCAATAACTTTAGGTATATTGTGGACCTCAACGGTATTTATCAGCGCCCTGCTGTATTTTTTTGCAATCTGATTTTTATTCAATTCCTTGCCTCAAATTTTTTTATGTATTCATGTATGAGATTCTCATGGTCTTTTTGTCCGAGTCTTTCTTTTATCTGTTGTCCGGCAAGTTCAAGAGCCATAAAGGCAGCCTCGGATTTTATTGCCTCTTTTGCTTTTTGCAGTTCAAACTCAATGTTTACTTTTGCCTGTTCGAGGATTTTGTCTTTAAGCCTTTTTCCATCAGCAATAAGCGCATCTTTTTCTTTTTCTCCTGCCTTTTTTGCCGAAGCCATTATTTCCTCTATCTTCCGGTCTGTGTTTTTAAGCCTTTCCCTGACTTCTTCGAGTGTTTTTTTAGCAAGCTCTTTCGCTTCCTCGGCATCCTTCAGGGATTTTTCTATCATTTCGGTCCGTTTTTTAAAGAATTCCCTGATAGGTTTACGTCCTACATAGAAAAGCGCAGCAACAAGTATGGTGAAGTTGATAATGGGCCAGGTTAGTTCATTCCAGGAGAAAGCATGAGTCTCCTCCTCAGCTGCAAAGGCAGCTCCATAAGACAGAACCAAGAATAGAGAACTCAGAACACAGACAAAAAATAGAAAAAACATTTTTTTATTATATCTGTGCTCTGTGCTCTGTGTTCTGCATTCTATTTTTTTCATTTTCTTCATACCCCTACCATTTTTTCTACAATCTGCCGGGAGAAGGTGTCCACATATTTTCTTAAAGATTCTTTTATTTTTTTCACTTCTGCCTCAAGTTCTTTTTTTGCTTTGATATCTATTTCTAAAGATTCCTGTCTTGCTTCATCTACTAATTTTTTTTGTATTGTTAAGCCGTCTTTACTAAGGTCCTCAAATATTATTTTCGCCTTATTCCTTGCCTCTGATACATGCGCCTTTGTCTTCTGGAGCAAGTCCTCTTTTTCTCTGTCCATGGATTTGGCGCTGTCAAGAGAACCGTTTATGTGGTCTTCCCTGTTCTTGAAAAGGCGCAAGAGAGGCTTGAACAGTATAATATTTAAAAGCCACAACAGTACCAGAAAATTAATCAGCTGGAGTATAAACCCTTTAAGTTCCAGTTCTAACATTTAAACTCCTGAAATTAAGAATCCTGAAAGGTATTGAAATATGGAGAAACCCTAAAAAATTACCATTAGTAATAGACGTTTGTCAATAAGACTATTCTTATAAAAATATTTATAAAATTAATATACTTACATAATAAAGTTTAGCTATATTGCTATCTCAGTGTTCTACATCATGTGATTTGTTTTGTACATCGAAGAAATGGCGTAATTTGACAGAATTTTCAGGAGAACTGCAAACTTGATTTGTGGATAAGCGGCTGATAGAATACCTGGTAATCTCTGACTGACAGGATAACTCAGGGTTTCAGACTTTTTTGTGGGAGGTTTTTTATGGATGCCAATTATATGCTGAAGGTGCAGGATGCAAAGGCCGTAGACATACAAAAGGTTCTTAAGGCCGCCGGAATAAAAGTTACAAGCATCATTGAAATATATAAGGAAAAGTCAAAGGATGCTGAAGAAGATGATAAAGTTAAAACATAAACTGTAACAGGCAGTTGTTTTAATTTCTAAAATCTTACGAACACAAGGAGGTTTAACTATGGAAATTTCTGTAGGGGAAATAAACCATTATTATAACGTTGCAGGAGTTGCTGCCATAGAGATAACCGATTCCCTGGAAGTAGGTAATGTGATCCATATTAAGGGGCACACAACTGATTTTGAGCAAAAAGTTGAATCAATGCAAATTGAGCATAAGCAGGTGACAAAGGCTGCAAAAGGTCAGGTTATAGGGCTTAAAGTAAAGGATTATGTCAGGCAGCATGACATGGTCTACAGAGTGGATTCCTAGTCTTCGTTACACGAAACTATTCAGACAATATAAAGAGAATCTCCCGGGGCGTTTCAGGCATTCCCGGTCTCACTGTGTGTGCGGGCAACTGGCAGAGAGACGGGCAAAACCATTATTTCCGTGGTATGGAGTAATGTTTCAGCATTGCATGTAACACATCTGTGCAGCCTTCCACTCAAATCCATTAGGTGTGGTTGACAGCAAAAGGACATATAAAAATTATGTATAGATATAGGTTTGTTACAGGGTATTGTACATTGTAACAGGAGATTATATGGAGCAAACAGAGACGTTATCACCTAAGTGGTACGCAGTTCATTTAAGGTCAAGACATGAGTTCCATGTATTTGAAAGGCTGAGAATGAAAGGGATGGATGCTTTTCTTCCAACTGTAGAGAGGCTCAGGAGATGGAAAGACAGAAAAAAATTTGTTACCTTCCCTCTTTTCCCGGGCTATCTTTTTATCCGTATACCGAAGGTTCCTCAGGAAATTTTAGCTGTATTGAAGGTTAAAGGAGTTGTAAGACTTTTGTGTTCTGTGCCCGGAGAACCGGATCCTATTCCTGATGAACAGATAATTTCGCTCAAAAAACTTATAGAAAGCAAAAAAAACCTTGATCCCTATCCGTATCTGAATGAAGGGCAGAGAGTCAGAATAAAAAATGGGCCGCTCATTGGGGTTGAGGGGCTTCTTGTTGAAAAACTCGGGAAACATATGCTTGTGCTTTCCGTGGATGTTTTAAGGCAGGGGATAGCTTTGACAATAGATGCCTCTGATGTCGAGACAGTTTAGAAACTGATAAAGAGGTTGGATGAGTTGACTTCCCGGATAATTTTACAGTAAGTTATATAATCGCGGGGTGGAGCAGTCTGGTAGCTCGTCGGGCTCATAACCCGAAGGTCGTAGGTTCAAATCCTACCCCCGCTACCATGATAAAACAGGGACTTACGGTTTTCCGTGAGTCCTTTTTTTTATGGCGAAATCCGATTTTTCTACCATTTTTCTACTGAAATCCGAAGAACTGCTAACCCTGAACCTGTTACTCCTTAATTATTGACCGATAACCGCTGTTCCCTCGTAGCTTCTAATGGTCATTACCTTGTTAATAGTAATCGGCACATTACCCGGCCCGGTATATGTTCCTACTCTTATGAATAACTCGCCACCGGCAGGGACCGCAGCGACCCCCTCAGAGATGGTGTTGTAAGGACACTGGACAGTGCCATTTTCACAACCAGTCCAGCTAGCATCCACGTAGATAGCTCCTTTCAGACGAAACATGCTGCGGCCGTAGGTGGCTGCGACCAGGACTCCGGTGTTGTTATTGAGCACCAGATCGGTGACGACCACATTGGGCAGGCCATTGTCAAAAAGCTCCCAGGTCGTTCCCGCATCAAGGCTGCGGTAAACACCCAGGTCGGTGCCCATATACAGGCGCTGCGGATTGGCAGGGTCCAGCGCGATAGTATTAACAGGGCCGTTGGGCAAGCCCTTCCCACCCGTAAGGTCGGTCCAGGTTACGTTTGGAGGGTTTGGCGGGATTGCTGTGATCAGGGCATTGTTCGTTCCCCAAACGTGCCCTTCATTGGCAGGACAGGTAGCATTGCTGCCGCAAAAACCGGAAACGCTGACGTAAACGATGTTGGCGTTCGTCGGATGGACCGCGATATCAGTGGGCGCGCGGTTCGGCAGGTTGCCGGTGATGTCGTCCCAGTCGGCCGCGGCTGTTCCGCCGCCCGTGGTAGTTCGGAAGATGTAGTTTGACGTAGGGGTAACGCCGCCTCTGAAGCCGACCGCGAAGTAAGTGTTGCAACTGCTGCCGGGCGCGAAAGCCAAGTCACGGGGGTTATGGTGCCAGATGGTCCCAAAGTCGGGGCTGTTGTCCGCCCAGCTGCCGGCGCCATCGTTGGTCCGCCAAACCCCAGAGTCGTTGCTGATGATCAGCGCCTGGGCGTTATCCGGGCACATGACAACCGGGGCGTTGATATTCAGGGTATTACCGGTGAAATTGCCAACCGAGGGAAAACTAGCGCCGCCGTCAGTCGTCTTTAGTATAGACAATCCCATTCCTGTGTTGGAGATATAAAAGACGTTGTTGGGGTCGTTGAAGTCGAAGGCCGTGTAACCCCCATCTCCACCGCCGACCCGTTCCCATTGAAGACTCCCTCTGTATAGCCCTGTGGAGTTGTCCTGGGTGCCTCCGAGAACCAAAGGGTCTCCGGACTGGACAGAGGTTGGATGCAGGGACACACCACCAGGATAGAACTGGGTGATGGCTAAATTGTTGTTGAGGTTGACCCAGGCAGGATTTGGATCCGGAGCCGTAGCCGGGTCGGGAAGCATGTCGACGCCGCCATCGTTGCCAACATAAAGGGTGTCGTTGGCATCGAAGGCAAATGTATGGACGTCAGCATGCATCACTCCTTGTAGGTCCAACCAGGAGGCGCCGCCGTCAGTGGAGCGGTAGAAGCGAACCGCACCTACGTACACGATATTTTCCGGGTTCAAAGGGCCTGCGCCATCCGGGTCGTTTGGCTGCACGATCAGCGCAAGATCATACCCACACTGGCCGCACCAGGATGTTGTCGGACTGGTTAGCCGATTAAATATTGGGGCCACTGCCCGGGCATTGATTGTCCTGAAGATCGCTCCCTTACCCGTACCCGCACCACATGCATCCGTACCGGGCGTCTCGAAGGCCGCATAGAGGACGTTGGTGTTGGTTGGAGCAAGGGCCAGGGCGCCCCTTCTGATCTGGCAGGGCGCGGTGGGAGTCCAAATCGGGGTTACGTCCGGAATCGTTGGATCGGCGTCCCATGTCACGCCTCCATCGGTCGATCGGTAGATGCCCACGCCATTCCGTACGGCATACAGGATATAGGGGTTGGTGGGATCGACGGTGACATCTGAGATATTTCCAATTAAGACTGGATTCAAGTTGGTGATAATGCCCGGTTGCCAGTCCGAGCCCCCTTGAGTCGAGCGGAAGAGGCCCCTATTACCGGCGACCAGGACGAGGTCATCGTTGGGGTTGGAAGAGCCGGGACCAGGGATGACAACAACCTTCTGGATCACTGCCCCGCCCTGGAGAGTGTCCCATGGCCCGGGAAGCTGCGTCCAGGTGTTTCCGCTGTTAATAGACTTCAAGAGCCCTGCGCCGTATAGGTCAGGACCCACGCCATATTCGCCAGTGCCGGCATAAATGACGGCGGAATTCCAGGGGTCGATGGCAATAGATCCCATGGTCAGAGAGGGCTGGTCGTCCGTCAGGGGTGTCCAACTGGCGCCGCCATTCGTGGTCTTCCAGACCCCGCCGGAAGCGGCCCCGATGTAGAAGATGGACGAGTTCTGTATGGCGATGCTCCTTATACGCCCACTGGTCGGCGGATATAATGGGTTGGAGCTTACTGCCGGAGCCGGGCCGATCTGCTCCCAGAGGTTTCCTCCGACCGGTGTTGGGGCTGCCAGCAACTCTTGGGTAGATATGGCTTCTTTTAGATACTCACGGGCTCTATTCATCGCCCCCGCAGGGATTTCACCGTAAGGATAGGCGCGCTGCCGGTAGAACCATTCCCTGCGCAATTCGTGCTTGCGTTTGTAGGTTACGGCCTCGTCACCTGACTGATCCAAAGCCGGAGATTGCTGAGCCGCGGCGAGATGAAGCGTGAGAAGAAAGGACAACATCATCAGCCCCAGCGCTGCTATTAGCACAGGTGATAAAATCCACTCCCTGAACTGTTTGATCTTTAAACTCATAATAGATTCTCCTCCTTTTATAATCAGCCGCTAATCAGGTTGTCGGGTTCACGGTTTAAGGTTAGCAGGCGATGAAGATAACTACTCAGGTTCATAATTGAACCCTGAACCTGTGAATGCTTACGGTTATTGTAATGATACCAGTACCAGCACAAGTCCCTTGCCTTCATCCAGCGATGACATAGCCTTGCCGAGAATCGCGCCCTGGGCCTTTGTATAATCGGTAACCTTCATGGCATGACCGGGCATGTCGGAGGTTGTCAGCAGGTCACCAGGCTTGATCGAGCCGTTTGAAGCATCCGCGTGCACATAGACACGGCCAGTGAGCGCCACGGGATTGGCCTTGTCCACATTCAACCCTTCTGGTCCCATTAACATACCGGGTTTAATGTCCCCGGCCCCGCTGATGATACCAGCCACCGTCCGGTCGTAGCTCTTATCGCTGACCACGAGAGCCCCTATATTTTCAGGATCGATGCTCACCACCATACCGGGAGACGGCAATAAGTCCGCCTTTGTTCCGTTAATTTCAAACTGCTCGGACAGGTCAGCACCGCCGCGTATTTCGATCACCTTAACCGATACAGTGCCGTCCTCTTTTATTAATAATACATTTGTGTTCTGGGGTGGTGAAGCGGAATTGCTTGCTGACAAACTAATCCCTGTTGAGTTATAGGTTATATCTCTTCGGTTTCCATTCGGTATATATGCTATTACGCCGGGCCAGCCTCCTGGTGTGCTTATATTGATGCTTCCTGAGCCCAAGTCATACCGTGCAGGACCCACCACATGTAACTTTTCCTGCGGACTCGTCGTGCCAATGCCGACGTTGCCCGCGTTTGTAATGGAAAAGCTTTTTCCACCTCCTGCTGTTGCAGTCTGAAACACATAAAAACCGTTGCCAGTCCCACTGTTCTCAACAAACAAACCCCTGAGATCTGTCGGCGTCTGTCCGGAACTACCTGTAGAGAGAACGTGCAAAGCTGTGCCAGGCGTCGTCGTGCCAATGCCGACGTTTCCGGTGGTTGACTGAATCATTAAGTCCGCTCTTGTCATACTGACACCTGCATCATCCATACGGCCAATAAGAAGACTCGATTCCAGGGCGCTTTGGTATATTCCCACTGCTTGTAAACCCGAAGGGAAAATAGGATTTTGCAAAACCATAGCGACGTTTGAATTACCCAAAATATGGAGTAAGCTAGCAGGACTTGTCGTCCCTATGCCGACGTTGCCGGTGTTATCCACATACACGCCCTCATTACCACCGTCACCGGACAACCAATTACCATTCAAACGGAGGTTCTGCGTAGCCGTATGATCTCCCAGATTGTCTCCCCCGCCTCCGATGTCGTCTGTCTCACACGTTACCGATCCATCAGCGTTTACCACCCTGATGGAAGAGCCGGCAGTGCATGTCCCTGCCACCCTTCTTTGCAGGTATGATGTGTCTGCGTTCAATGTAACGTCTCCGCTCGGTCCGCCGCCACTTAAGCCTGTGCCTGCTGTTACGCCAGTGATGTCACCTGTACCAGCAGTAAAATCAAGCTCACTCTCAGATACACACGTGGTGCAGTTTAGGTCTGATGCAGGGCCTCCCTTGCTGCTGCTTCCTGCATAGTTAAACCCTACATCTGAGGAAGACACTGCACCATCCGCTATCTTTGCCGATGTTACTGCATTATCTGAAATACCATATGCGTACCCTGCCTCATCTGCGAACATGGCCCATGCTTCCTGCTTAATCTGTTCTCTTACACCTTCCACTGCTCCGTCTAACTTAATCTCTACCCATAATTGCATCTGTCTTGTCAGTGTATCGGTATTGGTAAAGTCTGCTTTAATCCTCATTACTGTCTCATAATATGTTGGCGCTAATACCGGGGATAAGCTAACAATTCCCAAATCTGTCATCCAGGTTAAAAAAGGAAATGTCTGGGTTGCCACAGGTGTGCCCGCCACCTCTGAATCATAGATATTAAAGGTTACATTACTGGGCACTCCTGTTAGCCAGCTATAAGCTACATCCTTCTCCAGCCTGATGGTAAAACCTGCATTTGCTATTGACGTAAATATCATTGCTGATATGATTAATAAGACTATTAATAAAAATACCTTTTGTTTTTTCATCTCCTCCTCCTCCTCTTTTAATTAAGATGTTTGGTATCAATAAAAAAAAGCCGAACTAACCACAGGTTTATTCGGTAGCAACTCAGCTATCTTTTACATAAGACCCGTCACTTTCTGTCACCTTTCCTTACAAATGGTGTGGCTTTATCGGGTTTGTTTACATACTCCAAATTACATCAAATAGGCAGGAATGTCAAACAGGAAGAAAAGGGCTTGGAATAACCGAGCTCTTACAAATGAATCTTTCTAACCGTTTTCTAACGGAATAACATCAAACAGCATAAAACAACGTAAACTTAGTCTTACTATAAAACCACATAAGGCACTGATAGAATTGAAATTTTCTACCAATGCCTTATGTTAGCTTATGCTCTAAAATCGTCTCATAACCCGAAGGTCGTAGGTTCAAATCCTACCCCCGCTGCCATGGTAAATGCTGAGCTCGCTGTTCCTGGTTTCAAGGAATCAGCGAGCTTTATTATCTGACTACTAAATCCCTTACATTAAAAAATTTCTTTTTGAAGTTTTTTTAAAACAGGGACTTACGGTTTTCCATGAGTCCTTTTTTTTATGGCGAAATCCGATTTTTCTACTGAAATCCGAAGAACTGCCAGGATGTAGGAAAGTATAGGGACTTAATTAGTTGTGCTTGAATAAGCTAAATGCAAGTTATTAATTCTGACCCCCTCTTTTGATTCTTTTAACTCAGAAAATGGGGAAAAATTTGACGGATTTAAGAGTATCATCAAAGTCTATTTGCGGGATTATGGAAATGTTATTTTTTCGGTTGCTGAATTTATTATAAAAATACGTTCGTTATTGCCTTTTGTGTCAGCAGGGACCACAAAGAAACCCGAGCGATTAGGTGAGTAGCCGTGAGAATAACCTGTTATGACTTCACCATCGGAAAACATAATCTGAATCTTCCGGCCCCCTCCGGGTATAACGTCAGCGTAAGTTTTTTTATGACTTTTATTGCCTGTAAGCTCCTTCACAAAGAATAATGCCTTTAGCTGTTCAACATCAATATCTACTGTTTTACCATCCTGCTGTGCCAGATGGAATAACTTTTTATTGGGGAAAAAGTCGCTGGTTTTGCCTTTCGATATAGTGCCGTCTTTAAATTTTACCACTACATGGTTTAATGCCATCAAAGACCTCTTTTATTTGTACTCATAATGTAGGCATGATTATAGCAGTAATGCGCATAAATAATAAGCACAGCAATATTATGGAAGTCCGACTTCCGTAATATTACGACTTCCATAATATTATTTATCTCCATCAGATTTTTTGTAATCCAGCAGCTGTAGCTTTAATTTTTCCAACTCATCTTTCAGCTCTTTCATCTTGAGTTCCCTGTCATTTGCATGTTCAACAAGCAATCTGTATTTTTTCTCGGTTTCTGAAAGAGTTGCGAGCACTTCCTTCACTTCAAGCATTTTTGAATCAAGCTTTTTTACAAGGGCTTCATTGTACATCTTGTACACTACATCGTCCTCTTCTATTGGCATCCTTGGCACATGCAGTTTTTTATTTTTATGTTCCTCTAGGACCTCATCTATGATATCCAGGAATTTATCTGTTTCAGTTGGTTTAAGTATGTAGCGCGATGCGCCTACGGCAGTGCCCAACTCTTCATCTTCGGAGTCAGTATAGGATGCTGAATAGAAGATAAACGGGATTTTCCTTAATCTTTTGTCCTGTTTAACTATCTGACATAGCCTGAAACCGTCCATCTCAGGCATAAGAACGTCTGATATAATAATGTCAGGCGGGGATTTTTGTGCTAAACTGAGGGCTTTTACGCCATTTGATGCAATGTTGACTGTGTGTCCTTTGAATTCAAGGGTTTTTTTCAGTTCCAATATCGAATCTTCGTTATCTTCAGCTATAAGGATTTTCATAATTTCCACCCTATTATTTCCTCTATCTGTTTCATAACAGAAAAAAGGTCAACCTGTTTTTTTATGTATCCTCTACAGCCGGCAGATATTAGTTTTTTTCTATCTTCTATCATTGAATGGGATGTTATGACAATAATTGGGATATAATTGTTCATTTCAGAGCTCCTTATCTCTCTAATCACCTCAATGCCAGCCATGTCAGTTGGCTGGATATCAAGTATTATGTAATCAGTTTTTTCCTTGAGAGCGAGCTCTAAGTAGATTTTACCATTTTTTACCCTGACAGTGCTATATCCGTTTTTTTCAGGATAATTGTAATAAACATCATGTGCGGGTTTTTCATAAGCAGCAAAAACTTATTGAAATAAGGCGGTTAGTTATGATAGGCTATTGCTACCTGTAGTTGGGTAGCGGTAGCATATTTTTCCCCTGCTACGAAAAAAATACACACGCTCGTCTAATCTTCTCTCTTCAGGTGTCCCGAAATATTTCGGGATTAAGAGAGAAAGGGCGGAGGAAAAAACCAAGGAGAAAGTTATGATAGCAACAATGAAAGAACTTCTGGAGGCAGGTGTTCACTTCGGACACCAGATGAAGCGCTGGAATCCGAAAATGAAGAAATACATATTCGGAGAGCGTAACGGCATCTATATTATTGATCTTCAGAAGACGGCCAGGATGCTGGATGATGCCTATAATTTTATTAAAGATGTTGCCAGCAGGGGCGAGTCTGTTCTTTTTGTAGGCACAAAGAGGCAGGCGCAGGATGTAGTTGCCAAGGAGGCTGAGAGGGCGCAGTCTTATTTTGTAAATCAACGCTGGCTCGGAGGCATACTTACAAACTTTAAAACAATTAAACTCAGCATAGAGAAATTAAAAAAGATTGAAAAGATGAAGGAAGATGGCACTTACAGTCTTCTGCCCAAAAAAGAGGTGGCCAAGTTTGAAATTGAGAGAACACGTCTGGAAAAAAACCTTGGCGGAATAAAAGAGATGGATAAGCTGCCGGGGGTTGTTTTTGTTGTTGACCCTAGAAAAGAGTATATAGCAGTTGCCGAAACTGTAAAGCTTTCAATTCCGGTAGTTGCCATTGTTGATACAAACTGCGACCCTGATGAAATAGATTATGTAATTCCCGGCAATGACGATGCAATAAGGGCAATAAAGCTGATAAGCTCTAAAGTTGCTGATGCAGTCCTGGAGGGCAGGGGCATCTTTGAAAAGGCTCTTCAGGAGGCCGCTGAGAAAGAGGCTGCAGAGGAAAAGATAGCAGAGGAAGGGAAAGAAGATATTAAAGAGGAAGTAACAAAATGAATATAACAGCAGACATTGTAAAACAACTGCGAGAGCAGACAGGTGCAGGTTTTATGGACTGTAAAAGAGCGCTTTCAGAGACGGAGGGCAGTCTTGACAAGGCAAAAGATATACTGAGACAAAAAGGCCTTGCAGTTGCCTCTAAAAAAACAGGGAGAGAGGCTTCAGAAGGGCTGATTGGCTCGTATATTCACATGGATAAGATAGGAGTGCTCGTAGAGATAAACTGTGAAACAGATTTTGTTGCAAAGACAGATGAGTTCAGAGGATTGATTAAGGATATTGCCATGCATATTGCTGCTGCAAGTCCCGCCTATTTAAAAAGAGAAGATATGCCTTCTGATGTCATAGATAAAGAAAAGGATATCTATGCCTCTCAAATCAAGGGGAAGCCTCCCCACGTTATAGAAAAAATCTTACAGGGAAAACTTGAAAAATTCTATACGGATAATTGTCTGGTGGATCAGCTTTTTGTAAAGGACCCCCAGCAGAAAAAAAAGATTAAGGATTTGGTTATTGAAAAGATAGCCATACTTGGAGAGAATATTGTAATTAAGCGTTTTGTCAGGTTTCAGCTCGGGGAGAAAGCCGGCTCATAGGAATATATGAAAATTAGAAAACCCAGATTCAAGAGGATTCTGCTAAAGTTAAGCGGCGAAGCCCTTATGGGGGATAAAAGTTTTGGTATAGACCAAAAAGTAGCTAATTTTATAGCAAATGAGCTTAAGGATATATACAACTCAGGAGTTCAGATTGCTATAGTTATAGGCGGTGGCAATATATTCCGCGGTCTTGAGGCGAGTGCAGAGGGACTTGAAAGAACTTCTGCTGATTATATGGGAATGTTGGCCACTGTACTTAACGCCCTTGCCCTTCAGAATGCGCTGGAGCATAGCGGCATAGCAACGCGGGTGCAGTCCGCTATAGAAATGCGGGAACTTGCTGAACCATATATCAGGAGACGGGCTGTCAGGCATCTTCAAAAGAGGAGGATTGTTATCTTTGCAGGCGGTACGGGCAACCCTTATTTTACTACTGATACTGCCGCAGCTCTTAGGGCAATGGAAATAGGGGCGCAAATCATACTTAAGGCAACAAGGGTTGACGGGGTTTACAGCAGTGACCCTTTAAAAGACCCACATGCAAAAAAATACCCGGAAATTACATATATTGATGTGCTCAGGAAAGGGCTGCAGGTAATGGATTCGACTGCCATCTCATTATGTATGGATAACAATCTTCCTATAATTGTTTTCAGCCTGATGGGCAAGGGCAATATAAGAAAAATATTAGAGGGTAAAAAAATCGGGACATTGGTGAAAGGGAAAGCTCTTTATGCAGGCAGAGGTAAAAAAAAGGCTTATAAATAAAATGGATCGGGCGCTTGAGGCCCTGAAGAAAGATCTCGCAGGCATAAGGACAGGCCGGGCGTCTCTTGCCATTTTTGACGGAATAAACGTTGATTATTACGGAGTGCCTACCCCGATGAATCAGGTTGCAACAATGGCGATACCGGAAAGCCGGCTGATTACAATTCAGCCATGGGAACCAAAACTGATATCTGACATAGAAAAGGCCATTCAAAAATCCGATCTCGGTTTAAATCCCACTAATGACGGGAAAATTATAAGAATAGCTATTCCTCAGCTTACCGAAGAACGCAGAAAACAGATTATAAAGCATGTGCACAAAAGAGTTGAAGAAGCAAAGATTTCGACAAGGAACATCCGGCGCGAGGGCAACGAGGAAATCAAAAAGCTTGAACAAGAAGAACATATAAGCAAAGATGAGACCAAGAGAGCTCTTGATGAGATACAGAAGCTAACTGATTCTTACATTAAGAGAACTGAGGAGATTATGTCTCATAAAGAGGCTGAGTTGATGGCAGTGTAAAAAGCAACGAAAAGACTAAGTTCAAAATCCGAAGCACGAAACACGAAACAAATTCGAATGATAAAAATACGAAATTCGAAACAAAATAATTCAGAAAATCGTATTGCGTAGAAGTAAATAAAGTTTTGAACATTTGATATTCGTATTTTGTATTTGTTTAGGAGTTCGATATTCGGATTTATTGCGTTTATTCTTAATCCGAACTTATGGAATAACCGAATGTATATCTAAATTCTAAACAATATCTAAAAAGTGTTCATAAAATAAGGGAGGGGTATCTTATGGCTATACGCGTAGGGATTAATGGTTTCGGAAGAATAGGCAGAAATTTTTTAAGGGCGTGCCTTGACATGGAAAGTCAGGATGACATTGATATTGTTTGTATAAATGACCTTACTGACTCAAAAACGTTAGCCCACCTTTTAAGATATGATTCTGTTCATGGGATTTTAAAGGCAGATATCCAGGCCAAGGAAAACAGCATTGCTGTTAACGGGAAAGAGATAAAGATTACCGCAATACCGAATCCGGCACAACTTCCGTGGAGGGACATGAATGTTGACATAGCGATTGAGGCAACGGGACTGTTTGCAGACAGAGAGTCTGCATCAAAACATCTTGATGCAGGCGCGGACTGCGTGATTGTAACAACGGCAGCCAAAGATTCTGACGCTAATGTATGTATGGGCGTTAATGAAGAAACACTTGATATCTCTAAACACAAGATTATATCCAATGCATCATGTACGACAAACTGTCTTGCGCCCGTTGCAAAGGTTATAGACCAGAAATTTACAATCAGGCGTGGGCTTATGACCACAATCCACTCATATACAAATGACCAGCGCATACTTGATCTTCCGCATAAAGATCTTCGGAGGGCAAGGGCTGCTGCCCTTTCAATGATACCTACTACAACTGGTGCAGCCAGGGCAGTAGGGCTTGTTCTTCCTCATTTAAAAGGCAGGCTGGATGGAATGGCAATACGGGTTCCTACACCCAATGTCTCTGTTGTTGACCTTGTAGTTGATGTTGAAAAAGATACCACTACTGAGGCTGTAAATGCTGCCTTTAAAGAAGCCTCTGCCGGTTCCATGAAAGGAATAATTCAATGTTCAGAAGAGCCTCTTGTTTCAATAGACTTTAACGGCAATTCGCACTCAGCCATAGTTGATGCTTCAGTCACAAAGGTGCTTGAAGGGAATATGGTGAAGGTCCTTGCATGGTATGATAATGAATGGGGTTACAGTAGCCGCATTAAAGATTTGATACTCTACATCGCAGGGAAGAAATAATTAAATCCATGGTAAACAATCTTTCAGTACCAATTAAAGGGGTTATAAACAAACTCTCTTTGAGAGATTTAGATATAAAGGGAAAGCGGCTTTTCATACGTGCGGACTTTAATGTTCCGTTAGACGAGAATCTGAATATTACAGATGATAAAAGGATTCGCTCGACGCTGCCAACCATAAATTATGCAGTTGATGAAAATGCCATGATAATACTTGCTTCGCATTTAGGACGGCCAAAGGGAAATATAGATAAACGTTACAGCCTTGCCTCTGCTGCAAAACGGCTTCAGCGCCTGATTAAAAAAGAGGTAACCTTTCTCCCTGACTGTGTTGGCCCAAAAGTTGAAGAAGCGGTTAACAAAATGTCAGAAGGAGATATAATATTGCTTGAGAATCTGAGATTTCATTCAGAGGAGGAAACAAATGACGAAGGATTCAGTAAAGCGCTCGCAAAACTGGCTGATTATTATATCAATGATGCCTTTGGCGCTGCTCACAGGCTACATGCCTCGACAATTGGCATAACAAAATTTCTTCCTTCAGCGGCAGGTTTTCTCCTGCTCAGGGAAATAGAATATCTCAAGGGCGCTGTAGATAATCCCGTGAGGCCGTTTGTTGCGATTTTAGGCGGAGCAAAGGTGTCTGGAAAGATAGGAGTTCTTGAAAACCTCGAAAACAAGGTTGACAAGGTAATAATTGGCGGAGGTATGGCATATACCTTTATGAAAGCAGAGGGTTACGAAGTTGGAGACTCCCTTGTTGAGAATGATATGCTTGATTTTGCCCTTAGAGTAAGGAAAAAACTTATGTCAAAGGGGATAAAATTTTATCTACCTGTAGATTGTGTTATTTCACAGAATATTGAACACGGCTCTGAGACCAAGATTGTTCCTGTCCAGGAGATACCAAACGGGTGGAGGGCACTTGACGTCGGGCCTGCGTCTGCCAAGCTTTTTACGGAGGTACTGGCAAACGCAAAAACTATATTGTGGAATGGCCCGATGGGAGTCTTTGAAATAGATGCCTTTTCCCGTGGAACTTTTTCAATTGCGCATGCAGTTGCCGATGCGTATGCACTTACGATTGTAGGCGGGGGGGATACAGACCTGGCAGTTAGCAGAGCAGGTGTAGCTGAAAGTATATCGTTTATTTCAACCGGCGGCGGGGCAGCCCTTGAACTTCTGGAGGGGAAAGATTTACCAGGTCTTTCCGCGCTGACGGATAAATAACACAGATAATACAAATTGTCTAGAAAACGAAGGATGAGAGAAGAAGGACGAGAGACGAATCGTCTATCATCTATTCTCTACTTTATTTTGTCTCTAGCGTTTTCTTAAATGTCTTTGGATTTCCCTTTGTGCCTCTTTTTCTTTTAATGCTTCCCTTTTTTCATATTTTCTTTTGCCTCTAACAAGGCCTATCTCTACTTTTACCTTGCCTCTCTTGAAATATATCCTGAGAGGAATAAGTGTGAAGCCTTTCTGGCTGAGTTTCCCCCACAGTTTGTCTATTTCCCGCCTGTGAAGGAGCAGTTTTCTTGTTCTGAGAGGGTCGTGGTTCTGAAGGTTGCCATGACTGTAAGGGCTGACATGACAATTAAAAAGAAAAATCTCATTTCCCTTTATAATGGCGTAGCTGTCTTTAAGATTAACCCTGCCTTCTCTCATGGACTTTACTTCTGTACCGAGAAGGGAGATCCCGGCCTCATAGGTTTCCTCTATGGAATAGTCATGATATGCCTTTTTGTTGGTGCTGACAACATTTTTCATAAATAAAGAATAGCCTACGGGTTTTCACATGTCAATTAACCGGCTGGGAAAATATACTTGAAACAAATTAAATTTCAGACAAATTTATACGCAGAAAACTTTATAAATTGGATTGCTATAATTTATTTGACTTGTATCCAGTATTTTTGTATTCTTGTAACCGGCATTATACAATGGTTATGAGAAAATGGTAATCAGAAGATTCTTTCCTAAAGAGACCGATTTCTTCGGCATGTTTGAAAAGGCAGCCCAGAATCTCAACAGGGGGGCATTGCTGCTTGTTGAGATGATGGAGAATTTTTCTGAAGCAGATATCAAGGCCAAACAGATATATGAGGTTGAGCAGGAAGGGGACATGATTACGCATGAGGTAATGCGAAGACTTAATAAGACCTTTCTGACGCCAATAGACAGGGAAGATATCCACTCTTTTATATCATGTTTAGATGATATACTTGATTTAATATGGGCAACTGCAGACAGGGCCGTCTTATTTAAGCTTGAGTCCTCAATTCCTGAGGCAGTTGAACTTTCAAAAATTCTTTTATCCACGACAGAGATTATTACAAAGGCAGTGACATGTCTTAAAGGGAAGAAATATTCCTATATGCAGGAACACTGTATTGAAATAAACAGCCTTGAGAACAGCGGAGATACAATCTTCAGGGCTGCTTTGGCAAAACTGTTTAATGAAAAGAATGACCCGATTTTTGTTATTAAATGGAAAGAGGTTTATGAGCACCTTGAAGATGCACTTGATAAATGCGAGGATGTTGCAGATGTTCTGGAAAGCATTGTGCTGAAACATGCCTGAAACAATTATAATCCTTGTAATTACTATTGCCCTCCTGTTTGAAATAAGTAATGGCTGGAATGATTCTGCAAATGCTATTGCTACTGTAGTGTCAACGAGAGTTATGACTCCTGTACAGGCAGTGCTTCTTGCCGCGGCAATGAATGTTGCCGGCGCCTTTTTTTCAACAGCCGTTGCCAAGACCATAGGCACAGGCATTGTAAACCCTGCTGATATCACCCAGACTGTTGTTGCATCAGCGCTCCTTGCAGGATTTTTGTGGAACGGGGCCATGACTGTTTTTGGTCTGCCGGTAAGCGCCTCACATGCTCTGATTGGAGGCATAATGGGGGCTAGTGTTGCCCATCTGGGAGGTTTCAACCAACTTAACATAGCAGGGCTTACCAAAATTTTTACTGCCCTGCTTGTATCTCCTGTAATCGGCATAGTCTTTGGTTATTTCTTTATGAAACTTCTTATCAGGTTTTTTTGTAATGCTTCCCCCGGTGCTATAAATAAACATTTCGGGCGACTACAGATTATATCGGCAAGCTTTATGGCATTTAGCCATGGTTCAAATGATGCACAAAAGGGAATGGGAGTTATAACCCTTGCTCTTTTAAGCGGAAACTATATAACCAGCCTTCAGGTCCCGTTCTGGGTAATACTGATGTGTGCTTTAGCAATGGGTCTTGGCACAGCTTTTGGAGGCTGGCGGGTTATAAAGACCCTGGGCCACCGGATGTTAAAGCTTCAGCCGGTCCATGGATTTGCGGCTGAAACTTCAGCCACAGCAGTAATCCTTGGGGCAAGTGCAATGGGAATGCCGGTCAGTACAACACATGTAATTACAACGTGTATAATGGGTGTTGGTGCAACAAAAAGGCTTACTGCTGTGAGATGGGGGGTTGCAGGAAAGATTCTTATGGCATGGATTATCACACTGCCAATGTGTATAGGTTTATCATGGCTTGCTTATCATATACTGCATGGAATATTAAAGTAATAAAATACTAACACTGCCTTCCCTTAAAACTCTTACCGGTGTAACTGTTGCATCTATGATGGTAGATGGAGTACCTCCCGGTGCTTTCCCGCAGTCAACAATTAAATCTATATCATCCCCGAAATAATTTGCTACTTCTTCCGGTTCCTGTGCCGGCGGCCTGCCTGACAGATTAGCACTTGTAGCTGTAATCGGGAAGTCTGAAGCCCTTGCCAGAGCAAGGGCAAAACTGCTTCCCGGTATTCTGACAGCAACCTTTTCTCTGCCGCCTGTCAGTACTACGGGGAGGTTATTCTTACTATCAAAGATTATGTTTAGTGGGCCGGGCCAGAATTTATTCATTAATTTTTCAGCTTGAAGAGGGACAGACTTCACTATTGACATAAGGACATCATTATTACCGACAATTACGGGTACAGGCTTGTCCAATGGTCTTTTTTTTAAAAGATAAAGCCTTTTAACTGCTGACTCAATATTGGCTGTAACTCCGAGCCCATAAAAACTTTCAGTAGGGTAAGCCACAATGCCCCCTTTTTTGAGTACCTGCAATGCCCTTGTTATAACCTCTTCCACAGGGTTTTCATATAATGACAATTTCAACATTTTTTAAGAGTTAATCTTGCTCTCTTGATTCCTCAGATTTTCAAAAGATTATACCCTGCAATTTGAAAAATTGCGGGTACTTAATCCCGGAAATCTAAAAGATTTCTCGGGGCACAGATTTTGAATATATCTTACAACATTTTTTCAATCGGTGTAATCAGCAACTTATCTGTGTAATCAACAGCCTTGAACAGGTTTTGTGGAAGGCTGTTAATTTTTTTCTTGTAATTTATTCAGATTTTTGGTATTTATAAAAAGCGAGGGTGTTATGAACAAAACCATAAGATTAGCAGCGTTATTATCAGCTATTGTGTTTTTATATGGATGCACATTGGCATTGTTAGGAATTGGCGCAGGAATAGGAGTTGGAGCTTACAGATATATAGAAGGTGGGTTAGAAAGGGACTATTCCCTTGAATATAATTCAGCATGGGATGCATCCAATACAGCGCTGGCAAACCTCTATATAAGCGTATCCGATAGCGTAAATAAAGGGGTTAAGGGGCAAATAGAGGCTATACGTAGTGACGGCAAAAAGATCATGATAAAACTACGGGACAGAGGTCAGAATGTTACTACAATTAATATTCGCGTCGGATTTTTGGGCAGCAGTAAAGAGGCTGAAAGAATACATGAAGAAATAAGCACAGTAGCCGGGCTAAAATAAAACGGTATTATTCAGTGATTACTGTCTGAGGGGAAGCGTATTAGCATGTGAAGGCTTGAGGGTCCCTTTCTTCTCAGGGTATCAAATATCTTCTCTGAGGCAAGTCCCTTTAAGAATTTCCCCCTTTTTTTGTCGTCTTTTATCTCTTTCATTGCTTTTTTACGCATCTTACCGAGAAATCGCAGATAAAAGGTGAATTCATGGCCATACAGTTTTTCAAGTTCTTTCCGTATAGTCTTTGCAACGGCAGGGCTTTTACCTTCGGTAGATATAGCAATTGTCAGACAGCCGCGTTTTAAAATTGATGGTGCAATAAAATTTCCCTCACCTGGCTTATCAATTACATTTATTAGTTGTTCAGAACCATTTCTGAACTGTCCCGCATCCCGTGCGATTTTTTTATTTGTCTTATCAGAGGAAGTACCTGCAATAACAATAAAGGCGTCTTTAATATCACCCTTCCTGTAAGGTCTTCTTATGTGCTGTAGTAATTTCTTGCTTCTTAATCTTTCAAGTGCCCTGGTAATATCAGGACTTATTACCTTAACTGAAGCCCCGGCCTTTATGAGAGAGAGTACTTTTCTTTCTGCAACCTTTCCTCCCCCGATGACAACAGCCTTTTTTGCGTTAAGATTAAGAAAGACAGGATAATGTTTCACTTCTTTTTTTTGTTAAGCGAGGCTATGAGTTCTTTTGCTTCCTTTGATAGCTTGGTAGCGGGATATTTTTCAATAAGAGTTTTTAATGTCTTTACAGATTTATCCCGTTTCCCTATTTTCTTGTAAGAAAGACCGAGATAATATAACGACTCCGCCCCTTTCCTTGAATCAGGATAGTTTTGAAGCAGGGCGTTAAGTCGGCTGGCTGCTGCTTCATACGAGCCTTTCTTAAAGTAGAATTTACTCACGTAAAATTCATATTCCGCGAGGATGTTTTTGCATGTTTTTATCCTGTTCTCTACAACGCTCACAAAGGGATTTCTCGGGTAAACTCTCAAGAGTTTTTCAAATTCTTTCAGGGCATTATTTGCTGCCGAATAACTGATATCCACCGTCTTTATTCTTTTAAAATGGCTCATGGCAAGTTTATACTGGGCATAGGATGAATATTTGTGATATGGATGCATATCCAGGAACTGTTCGTACTCAACTGCTGACTCTTCGAATAACCCTTCTTTAAAATACGTATCTCCGATACGTATCCCGGCTATTGATGAGTATTTCCCCGACGTATCCCTTGCCTTGATGCTTGCAAGTAATTCCCTGGCATTTTCATAATCCCCTTTTTTAATCTTCTCATTTACCTCTTTAAATTCTGCTTCAGGTTCAAAAAGGGATGTTTTTTTGACTGACTTGTTTGAGGAGCAGGCGAAGACGAGGAATATTACAATGAATGGTATAAATATTTTTTTCACAGGTTTGGTACCTTCCTCGCAGCAATAATTACTTCCATCAATAATTTTTAGTTTTTTTATACGATTTATTAATTTTATATTAAAAAGGGTAACGAAATCAATTTTTTTACATATACATCTTTAATTAAATTCAATCAAAGTGTTTAAAGTCTTTATCAGAGATATACCTTAGAGCAATGAAATATAGCTAAAATTTTATTTAATTATCTGGTATAGTATTATATTTCTAATGGTTGGCTGAATACAATTGTTTTTCCCCCTTAAGTTGAAATAAATAAAATTGGGCGGGTAGCTCAGTTGGGAGAGCACAGCCCTTACAAGGCTGGGGTCACAGGTTCGAGCCCTGTTCCGCCTACCATTAAAGGCAGGGAAAGGAAAAGGGGATAAGGTTGAGGTAAAAAGAGGAAAGGGTCAGAAGAAAGGCAGAAGTTTACTTTTTAATTTTTTTAAAACCCTGAGCCTTTATCCCTAAACCTTAATCCTTGAAGTTATATGGGGTGGTAGTTCAGCTGGTTAGAACGTCCCGATGAATCGGGAAGGTCGCAATGTTAAAGTTTTTATGTGTAAAGTTTTATTGGGGTGGTAGTTCAGCTGGTTAGAACGTCCCGATGAATCG
>SDBV01002813.1_pt1 | contig 25959 bp, 30 predicted proteins | sample 2277081 | NCBI WGS metagenome assembly SDBV01 (sample SAMN10402039, study PRJNA504765) | marine sediment metagenome | isolation source: marine sediment core GS10_PC15, 223 cmbsf | place: Arctic Ocean: Southern Knipovich Ridge | collected 2010 | reverse complement strand
TTCGTCCACCTCTACGTCCCCGTCAGTATCCTGTTGATACCTGACATATGCACCGGTCACATTTGGAGCGAAATTCACACCAATGGCACCGGTGCTGTAGTTGACGTAGCCATCCACGGCATATTCCGAAGCAACATCGGTCAGGCTGCCAAGCTCATCGTCCTCAGCCATGAGATAATCAGTTCCACCCTGCGACACGTATACCTCTACGGTTCCGGGCTTGATCGGTGCTCCGGCGAGGATCTCCCCCCATTCGTATCCGGACTCAAATTCGAACACAAGGCCTTTCCTTATCTCCAATGTCAGATGGTGATGATTTACGCCCGCCAGCTGGTCTACTGCGCTACACAAATTTGAATGGCGTTTGTTCGTGCCCAGTATCGTGGTAGTGCCTAATATAAACTCGTCTTCTAATGTTTCCTCTGCATCTGCTTGTACCTGACTTAACGCGTATCCGGTATTGACCACGATATCCATAACAGCAATCACATTCAGAATCTCCGCCTGCACGAACTCGTATTTGATTGTCAGCATCGACAGGGTGTATAAATACGTTGCCAATGTGGTCTTAAACGAATCTGTCGGATGCACCCAGTTTTCCAATACGACACACAGTTTTGCGGTGTTAAACATGTCGTAATTCGGCGGACTCTCCTCATTTTCTCCCCAAGCATTAGCAGTAGCTATCGAAGGGTAGTTGAGCAAAATCGCCCGGAAATCTGCACGGGTTACAGCCCTGTCGCCTGTGGCAAAGACCTGAGGAGCTTCGGATCGGATCTCCTCTACTCCTTCTTCATCATCTCCGTTTGTAAACGAAGTAGAATTTGTAGCAGATATATCGTCTACCTCAGTGGCTGTCGCGTCGTATATGGTGTCATTCAATGTGGTGATAAGATCAGCCTGATACACGTTGCCTTCTGCTCCTAACGATCGAATGTACCGAAAGGTGACTGTGGATCCATTTGACGGAACCATTCCCCGTATATCATCACCAAAATACAGAGTAAGACTATCGTCATAGTTGGATTCCAGCCTGTACTCTTTCGATGACACAGTTGAGGAGATGAATGTGCTGACTTCCGTCCACTCAACTCCATCAACTAATACAGAGTAATTCGTGTTTTCAACAGCGGTGTCTGTGATTGTAAAAGTCTGACTAGCAGTCCCATCAGACGTAAAAGTCAGATCTATCTTCGGGCCCTGCACAGCACTGATATCAACGCTTGTATTCGGAGATATCAACGACACGTCCTTATCAGTGGTGTATTTTACGCCGTTTGCTGTCTGACACTCAGTATACTTAGGAATGTAAACAATTTCATCATGGGCGACAATCACGGTGAACCGCAATGTCCCTATCGCAGATACCTTTCGTTTGGGCGTATAGTTGATAAGATCGACCAATCGGATCACACTCGACCGGTGCTGAGCGGTCTTGAGATAACCCTCTGACGCCCGACGCTCAAGCATATAGTTGAGCATATTCCCGACGTGAGCAAAGAACTCAATCAGCATCGTGCCTGTACTCGATTCGTATGTATCTTTCCAGGCATCGGTAGCCTTGAGACGGTTGATGAGCTGTAGCTTCAAGGCATCAAAATCGGATTCTACGTAGTCTAATGGGTTGTCAGTTGCCACTTTATTCTCCTATCAGCAATGTCGTTTGTTCGAAAATTTCCGCGTACCCACGAATACCGAATATCATTTTAACGTCTACTGTATTACGATCAGGATAGGCCTTAAAATCAATGGAACGGACAATTATCCGACTGTCCCATATCTCGATCTCGTCTTTGATTATAGCCGCAGCTTCATCATATATATCCGAGGTCGTGTTCTCAAACACCAGATCCTGAATTCCTGCCCCAAAATTGCGCAACATAACCCTCTCGCCTTTGCGGGTCCTTAATATATTATCAATAGAGACCTTCACCGCGTCTATATTCACCATCTTCCGAATAGAACCTTGAGCATCTACTTGTAATGTCGGGTGTATGTCCGACCAAATTTCTGGAATTGCCATCATTTACTCCACATATACATTGCGATTACCAAGAGCTATTATTACTGCACCACAACCTGCCACTGCACCCTCTGTCAAAACCAGTTTCCCATTGTGAAAAGTCTTCGTCGTAATCGCTGTTACCGGTGTGGTTCCATGAACAGGAATAGAACACTGATGCAATGCTCCATCTACTGCTACTATATCACCACCAGCTACCAACGAGTCATCCGCACCGGAAGTAATGATAGCACCCCCATGACTTGATCCATCGGTTACACATGCAATTTTCATCATGACCCTTAGTTTAAGTTAATGGTAGCACCCTGGATGTTCACATTGCCGGTTGCAGTCACGTTAACAGCACCACTAGCATTTACATTTACATCATCACCAGCAGTTATCACTGCTTTATCACCTGCGTTTATATTTACATCGTCGTCGGTATTTATTGTAAGTGTTCCAGCCTCATCGTCAACGATAATCTCTACTTTTTTGAACTTGATGATACGCCGCTGGGGATAGTTGGTCTCACGTTCGGCCGGAAGACCAACAACAGCATTTGATGCTTCCGCAAAATACACAGGCTGATACACATCACCTGCTTGAAAGAACACCCACACGTAAGTTCCGACATCCGGGACGGCGAAGCAGCCTATATTAGCTCCTGCTCCGATTGCCAGTGGAAAGGCCGGAACTGCCCACGGAAGTTGAGCCAGGGCGATACCCTCATCTCCACCCATCTGCCGGGTTGTCTCTACACCTATCAGCATCGGATAGACCTCTACTTTGATCCGTCCGAGATGATCATCCTCTTCCACATCTGTAGCCAGAACTTTGGCCATGTAGTTACCATAGTATTTGTGTTCGGCACCATCCATTTATCTTTTCCTCTTTGACGCGGGAAGCAATCGTGTTTCCATAGCCGAGTTAGATCCGTTTCGAGTCAGCAGCAGTTTAGTCATGTATCCGTAGCCTACAAGATGAACCACTCGCTCGACCATCCAATACCCCTGATGCTGATAAGAGAGTTGTGGAAGCTTCTGCTCAACGTATTCTACCAATACCACGTCCCCTGGATAGATGTTTTCCAGACCCAAGACGTTTATCCATATCTTCTGCAGGTCAGTTATGTTCCGATGAAACTGATTCATCGTCTTGCCAGCAAAATTACTGGTGAACGCATTACTCCGACCAGTGTCTTTCAAGCTAATGTTGGCGGCAGCAGGATCATCTTGGTCTATCTGGTGGTACTCCGTAAACGAGAAGTAATCCATCAATTCGTCGTCGTTTCCGGCGATTTCATAAGAATCCCCGACAAACTGGCCAGTCGTCCAGTCAAAATACATGCATTCATGCCGTCTGGTTCCAAAAATGCCTAACGCCTTGTAGTTCTCAAATATCTTGTACTGAATCACCGGATAGTACGTGGTATCTGAGGCATCATCCTGATATACAGTTGTTCCCAACACAAAGTTGTATTTTGGACCAGCTACTGCAAAGTCGCGCACTGGCTTGAATACCAACACAGACTTGGTTTGAACACACTTTACAAAACAGTAGAAATCTGCTTCGCTACTAAGACCCAGTACATTGGCTTGCAAGTACTTCAGTAGACATGCGTTCGTCCAGCCCGGTTGTAGAATGTTCCTCTTGTAATCCAAACACGTGCTCACGTCTGTTGAGTCAACGCCAATTTCTTTGCCTATTGCCTCAATCGTCTCTTTTACCGTTCCACCAAAACCGCGGGTCTTCGTAGGCGAGAATAGATTATCCACTGCTAACATGCCTGTGATTACATAATCGCGATTCGATGTAGGAAATCGTCGGTAAACATCAAAAATGTACGACGTCGTGTCTTCAATGCTGGTCGACGTAGATCGGCCGAGCATAATATGGACTTTGCTCAGATTCTGGTCGAAAGGTAGTATGTGTGTAAAAACTCCTGCGCTGTCATTCATTACCAATTTGAATGACGGCAAGAACGTTTTCATGTCCAACGTGATTGACAGCTCTTTGACATGCTGTGGTTCGACAGTGATAGGCTTGGTCGCTGTCGAATCGGTGTTGCGCTTAAACTCCAGTCGCAGATTCACTGGACCGTAAGATTGAGCTGTTCCGCCACAACTGCTGCTACCGCATTTTGTATTTTGTGTAGAAAGCATCGATATCGTATATACTCGGAATAATAAGACGTTGGCCCACACTGAGCCCAGTGAAGGGATTATCGATATTGTTCACCAGACATATGATCCACCAAAACCGCTCGGTTCCATAGTTGGTATAGGAAACCAGATCAGGAGCTGCTATATCTCCTGCATCCACCATGTAGTACTCCGGTTCATGGACCATTGTAAACGATGCCAGAGTATTGTTCAGATAATCCAACTCCGGCACACCTTTTACAATCTCAACCTGGTAAAATTTTGTTCTGTTCACCTGAACATCCTTTCATTAGATGCCTGGGGTATCTGCACCCATCTTTGGTGCGTCGTATACCCCGGAATCCAACGATTCTTTCGTCATAATCTCGTAGGTCTGGAAGTTGATCAACACATCCGCTCCCATCGGAAGTCCACCGATCTCAAATCTGTCATGATAGGTAACAGCAACGCGCTTTACCACACAGCGTTTGATGTATACCAGTCCGCCGATGGTTATGTTGATAATCTCACCGAACCCTTTGTCATCGGGTGTTCCCAGCTGAATTGGGGCTGGCCCCGGCGGCGACAGAAAATACTCGCCTGCTACTTTGTTACCCACGTATGGCAGGTTGAGACGCTGCAGTTCTACACATGGCAGCTTCACCTCCCGCAAGGCGTCACTTTCGGCTTCGAATCTCAACTTCAGCGTAAAGTCGATTGGGCTGGTTCCTCGCCAGATTCGCCGTGATAGCCATCGACTCACCAAGCTTCTTTGGAAAAGCGCAGCAGTCTCTGCTCCCATTCTCGTTACAATAGTCGCAGCAGTTAAAGGAGCCCAATCGGATTCCGTTGCCATCTCAAACTTCTCTTGGAGCAACGCTCGTATAATAACCTTCTGCCGCTGAGTAGACTGTTTGGTTCGGACCCCAATCTTATTCTGCAGACGCGGCCGATTGTCTACGATTGTCACAATATATTCGCGGGCTACATCACGTTTGGTATATCCAATGGGACCGCCGTATACATCTTCGGCTTGATCAAAACGACGAGTCGCCTCTGCCGAGTATTTCTCTCGCAGAACGTCCATCTTGTCCTTTGCCCCGGTAACCATTTTCTTCAGGTCTTGGACGCAAGATTTTATTGATCGATCAATGTCAGGATTAAGCATATTTTCTATCCCTATCTGCGTGGCAGCGAATCAGCACCATCAGCGTTCAACCGCTGCATGAACGGATCACCCTCAAGCGAATCGTATGGTCCAGTAATAGGTGGTTCGCCAAGTAGCGCAGCTGGATTCGTTAAGATAGCCTGCAGAATCTTTTCCAGCACGTCTACTTGCTGCTTCTCATAATCTGTCAACGGTGGAGGTGCAGTCGTCGGCGTCGGTGGCCCAACAACTGGAGGAACCTCATGTTCAGGTGTTTCAGGTATCTCCAAATTCGGAGCGATTTCTCTGTTGTAATCAAAGAACCCGCCCGGCACAGGAGTGTACACGGTACCTTTTCGAGGTGGCTGACGTCGAGCACCTTCTTTTTGTGGACCGCCGTACTTGAGGTCATCTCTTACCCATTCCCATGCTTGACGTAGCCAGTTGTTTTCGTTCCAGAATATGTTCTCAGGATTGGTCTTAAAAGTCGGTGATACGTTCTTCAGTTCCCACGGCAAGCTCTCATTTTGTTGAACCAGAAATTCGCGGTACTGCTCGCGAGTAGTCTTCTTTATCCGTTCAATTAGGTGCTCCTTTGAAATCTCTGGTATCACCATACTGCGTCTAACTGCAGATATATCTTCAGTCCGTTTGATGTCTATCTTCGTTTTGAAGTCCACCCGAGCTTTTTTCCCTGCTTTTTGGACTACTCCCAGAGTCTTCCACCACTCTCCTACTTTAGGAACAAGTTTTGAAATCGCCAACGTTGCTGCAGTCACTACTCCTGCCAGGGCAATAAACTTAGCAGCAAGCAAGAGACCACCAGCACCCAAAAATGCACCCGCAAAACCGCTTCCAAATCCGCCTTTGCTTTTGACGCCCTTACCCTTCAAAGCACGTAACACGTCTTTGGTCCAACGGGCTTTGTAAGCTAACCTATTGAAAAAGTACCACAACGGCAGAGTTGCATTGTGTAACTCTCTGTTACTCATTTGCCTTACAGCTGATAGTCCTCTGGTAGCTGGTAGTACCCGATCGACCGGAAGACGATGTCCGCCTGGATCAGGGGCAATTTTAGGCATTATAGGCGTAGCAGGCAGGGTTTGTTGCGGAGGAGTATACGCAGGTTCTGCCATTGGTGAAGCAACAGCTGGACTGTATGCCGGACGCCCTTGGCCTACTGTCTTTGAGTGGGCCCATCTTGCTCCACGTCCTGCCAGGCGTGAACCGCCTTTGAGGAGAGCTTTGACCCCAAGTCCGGCCGCCATGCCTGGTAGAAACAGCGGCCCCAACAACGGAGCAAGCATTTGCGATATGCCTGCTGCACCAGCCAGGCCCCATCGACCAAGACCCAGCATACTTCCTATACTACCAATAGTTCCACCTATCATCCCACCAATTCCAATTGGTGGTACCTTCGCACGTTCTTTATGCTGCTTCCTGGCCTTTCTGCTGATAGCAACCGACAAATTCATAGACGCCGGATCGATACCAGTAAGTTCGGTAGCCTGCTTCAGTGCGTTATGGAGAGCTCCTTGCTGTGGGACCTTTTCAATCAAGTAGTTCTTGGCCGTCTCGATCTCACCGAGTTTTTGATTCAGCTCGTCGAGTTCGCTCTGAGTAGACGCAGTATTACCAGCTCCCAAGAAACTACGGGCGATCAACACAAATGCGCGTTGGATCTTACCCCGTGTGCTTCGGACATAATGGAAGTCTCCATCATCTATCTGCTCACGTTCATAATACATCTGCAGATTTGTAAAATACGGCAGATAATCCTTCTCCAGAAGGTCCTGGATTCTCAGTGCCTTGAGCGAATCTTGTTTTCCTATAATTTCCATATCGCTATCTAACGGATTTGTTGAAGGTCAGAGACCTTTGAGACCCGTGTTCCTGTGCCTTCTTTTCGTCTCTTTTCTGCTGAATTAGTTTTGCGTACATCCAATTCAGTTTCTTTGTCGACATCTTCTTCGACCGATCCGGAGGTATGTGGAGTAGATAGCTCAGATAGAACTCTCTCTCCCACAGCTGTTCAAGCCCTCGCACTCTCTTGAATAACATCTTGGAGTCGAAAGGGTATGATAACTTCTCCTTTGCCGTCGCATAGTGGACACGTGTAACCAGCTTTGTAGTCTGGGCCGTGAGCAAACTTGTTATAAAAGTGTCTGATTTTGGTCATATCCTGAGACTTCATTGTCCGAAGAACCTGGAGACGTTCGAGTACTCCAACTTCATCATCTACCATTGTCAGAGCATAATCATAGAGATATGTTGACTGACCCGCTTCTGCGAAGTTGTACACCTCGATATCATCAAGAATTGTCTTCAGTCGAAGTTTGACAGGTGTATACGATAATTCCACCTCGTATGGCTGGACAAAACCATCAGGCAGTTCTTTCGATTCGATATCACCAAGATTGACGGTTACATCGACAGACCGAAGACATGATTCGCAGGTGAGTTTTACAGGAAAATCGGGGGCATACGAATTGATAGCCTGCCACAGCAGGACATGAGCTACGTCACCCGATGTCAGGATACTGGGATCAACACCGGTGACGGTGTTCCGTAGAACTTCCAGAAGTTTCTTCTGCGGATTCCCAATGCCCAGTTCCTGGATCTTCTCTTCTTCTTCACCCAAAAATGTACGGATTCGCACGGTTTTTGGGTCAACGTCAGGATAAACTGCACACCGTGACGGCAAATTGATTGGTACAAAATCTTCCACAACTACTCTCCTAAACAAAAACAGTTACATTATCATCATATATGTTATCAATTAAACACTGAATTCAACACAGATGAAATTCCCATGTCAACATCATCCACAGAGAAATCAACCTGATAGATCAAAGGTGTCTCCTGAGCGTAATTCAAATCAAACGCTGGAACAACCATAGGAAATACACCTGCGAGTTTTATGAGATTGCTGGGAATCCCCGACCGATCATACATAATAACGTGTACGGGCCTTTTGTACATATCCGAGGGATAAAACCGTCCATAGACGTCGTGCATCATCGACCGCCATTTGACAAAGTATGAACTCACTATGTCCGGGGTCGGAGCAACAAACGTAGTCCGTATGTAATCCAATTTCATATGCGCTGGAAATTTGCGGACGCGCATACCGCGTTTCAGCTCTACGACATCCGCAATGTCGTACTGGTGAAACTGAATAGATTGACAGTATTTGGATACCAGTATACCAGATACAAGGAATCCGTAGATATCAGGAAGTACCAGGTCCCAGTTATAGGCCCTCTGTACTCCCCCAAATCTAGGGAAACCCACGAGATTGTCTACAATCCGGTTAAGCATTTACTGTGTTTCCTTACACAAGTTCCCAGCGGTCGTAACTGAACGTGGTCGTGAACTTGCAAGCATCTTCAGAATCTGCATCCATGGCCACATTTGACATGCGCTCTGGATACGTGCCTACAAGTTTAATCTTCTTGGCAATCGATCCATCAGTATTGATCAAGTTGAAATAGATATCAGTCTTGATCACCGGATTACCAATCTGGAACTTGTCGTGGATGATAGTGTTCATCCAATCATACACATCCTGCATGATCTGTCGGTCTTCGCTCTCGACAAACGTCACATCCCACTTCTGCGGGTATTGAATTTTGCCGGGGAATTTGATACCAGCAGACTGCTTGAACGGAATGACAATTTCACCAAACCCTCGTTCAGGAATTTCTGACGATTGGGCCCGGAGCAGATAGGTTTCCGTATCACCTTCCCCCGGGTTCGGAATCAACACCTCCCAGAGGTAGGTACGTGCTGGATTGGTGAGATTGTTTTTCAAACTGTCAGCAGACATTTTTGCCATTGTATTATCTCCTTCTTTTCAGAAATCTGTTCTGCTTATTAACTTACAGCAAGGCGCCGCGACTAATCAGTTCCTCAAACGATGCACCTGTCCTGGTTATAATCGTCTGCAACCTGATAAACTCTGCAGACCGAACAGGCTTGACAAATACATCAACGTGTATTTCATTCCGGTCTATAACCGCAGGCGTGTTGTTTGTCTCGTCACATATCACCAGGAAGCCATCATCACCCAGCTCTGCCTGAAATGCACCCTGACTGCCAATCATATCCATGTACTCGGTTACCATTCCATAGATTCGAAGACGGGTGATTTCAGTATTAGGCTCTTGTATAAACGCCCGCAAACTAATAGCCAGTGCTTTCTCCATGGTAATCAGCATACGCCGAACATTCACACGATCAAGAGCTGAAGCTTTGGCCTGAAGAGTCTTCTGTCCCCAAATGACTGTGCCTTCACCTCTAAACACCTGAATGGGATTGATATTTTTCATGTAGATCGCATCGCGATCACCTTCGTTGAATACCCTAGATGCCGACAGGACATTTTGCAGAATACCACGGTTGAAACCAGCAGGTGCCCACCAAGGCTGCGCCACGTAATCGTTGTAAGCGTATTGAGCTGCAACATATCCAGACGGTGGAACATCCATGACTATATCATTATAAGTATCCTGAATCTTCACCCATGGGGCGTACAATGCAGCGTAGCTGGAGTTCGCATTCAAGGTCGTATCTCTGTATGTGGTTATCTCGGTGTTCTGGTCGGTTTCACTGTAAGGAACATCCAGTACAGCAATACAGTCTTTACGGTACTCGCATATTGCGATCATTGCTGTATGGATTGCAGAAAGATCATCAGGCGTGTGTGTCGACAAGAAGCCGCCACCAATCAGGATTCGAACATCAATTTCATCATAGTTGTAGAAACTGTACCAGCCTGTTCTGGATGCCACTACACCAATGATATTCGATGAAGTGACCGTAGAGCCATCAGAGCCGCTTGCGAGATTCACCGCAGTAGCATTTGGTTTTGGCAGAACTGTATCAGCTTCGTTAGTATTGTCTGCTACAACAATGAAGTCAGAGTATTCGTTGATTCTTTCTTCGAGATACATCTGCTTTCCGTAGCCATCAATCTTCGTTTGCCGCGAAACCTTCCAGTTTTCGACCTTTACCGTTACACCCTCACCATCCGTGAAGTACACGTCGATCTCAAAGGTATACCGGTCGATGACTACAGTCTCACTTCCAGTCAAGACGTTTTTGATGACAACACTCACGTTGTCACCCCAAACACCAGGATCTTTGGCCAGAATGCTAAACAACTCATCTGTTAATCCGCTTTCGTCATAAAAGACTGCCGCGGACTGACCAACATCAAACCCTACGTTATCCTCACCTGAGGATGCTTCCACGACGCTTACACCCGGATACAGTGCCCCGTTGACAACACGCCGACAATAGAGCTGTTTGGCTTGTGCCAGAAAAGCCAATCCGGTATAGTGGAAGTAGTTGCCCGGCGCGGGTTCACCATATTCCTCCACAAACTGCTGACGGTTGGTAATTAGCTGGACATCCAGCGATCCTTTATCGGACGGCCCAACCAGCGCTCCGATAGTGGTTGATACTGCGGGCACGATAGAGGATAAATCCTTTTCCCGTCCGTATACACCAGGTGATTCGTACAATGCCATAATTTATCTCCTTAGTTAGAGCTGTTAAAAGTCTTCATTTTGATTAAGTATACTCTCTCACAATTAGCCGTAATGCTAATTCCAATTCGGTGTTCTTATTGCTATCGTCAACGATTATCTCCTCATAATCAGCATCAGTCTCAAGCGCATCGTTATCATATACCTTGAATATGATCTTGCTGACGGTTTTGAGTGTATCGGCGACAAATACGTAGCCGTCCACTTGGACTGAGAACTTGTGGATGTATATCTGGCCCTTATCAAATTTCTCAGCCACCATCGATTCATCTATTATATCGCCAAAATGCAGATCCAATTCGGTAGGATACTCTGCAATTTCATTATCATACTTTACTTCCAAATTCAAATTCAGGTTCGGATTGTCCTGCTGCCAGAATAAGAAGCGCTCTGCCATAAGATTCAACCGCTCGCGGTAGTGAGTCCAGGCCCACACATCGTAAGTCATCTTCACTGGCACTGCTTTTATGCGTCCTATATCAGCCTTCGTCAGGATGTCAACGTATTGCATGAGGAATCCGCGCCGGGCTGCAGCTGTGCGCATTCTCTTCCAATCAGGGGCCAGATTTGTTCGCCACAAGTTGATAAACTCGACCTCTGTTGCGCCGCGGTATTCTGCTATCTGTCGCTGAGCAATATCTTTAGGGCACATGACTACACCCTTTTTGATATCCTCCAGCTTGAATATATCACCGAATTTCGTATAAAGCAAGCCCTGTAAGCCAATATCAATTGTCTGGAGAAAGCTATTATCCTGTATTGTTGTGACCGCCACTTCTGACCCTCATTAACTTTAATACCTGCTCCAGCACCTGGCTGCGAAACTCCTGTGTTGGATCGTTGATCATTTTCGTTATATGGTAATCTGTAAAAGCCTCAATTTCTATAGATGTTCCGGCCTGGACAAATGACACATACTCCTTCAGTATCTTGGTTGCAAGCAGATTACACCCGAGCTGTAATCCCTCATTATCCTTTTCTTCTTCCATTGATTTTAGTCTTTCCTTTTGAGCTTCCAATCTCACTCAAATCTTCCGTAACTTTGGCCTTACCCCTGATTTCGCCAATGTTTGCAACGTCAGCATTCTCCAGACACGAATTGGGCCCCAGTGTAATCTCAGGACCGCCAGTCAATTTGATCTGCACCGGATTAGCCCCGGTTGAAATTTTGCTCACTCTCGCCATAATCTACTCCCTCTACACATTAAGTGTCTTCCGTAATTTCTGCTTCTGGAACACGTCGCGGTACAGCCTTCCACTGTCGAACGAGTGCCGCGTCGTGAATGTTTTTGATAATTGGGCATACCAGTTCAAATTCAGCATTCTTGATCGTGCTGCCAGGAATAAACTCCAGCGGCACCCGGATATAACTTTGAGCTAAAACATTGACCGCTACCTCAGCACCATCATCATCCACAGCGTTGTTAGGCAGATTCACCAACACAGCCTGCTCGCCCTCGACATAGACACCCAGTTTCTTCAACGCGTATATACTTACTGCCCAATGAATAAACACTGGTGCAGTATAGTGGGTGTACTCGATGTCTGTGGGATCTACATACATTCCCAAACCCACGAGATCATCCAGGTTTGTCGGGATATACAAGTCACAGCTGAATCCGTAGGCATCAAGTGTTACATCAACTTGACGCCTGAAGGCATCGATCGAACGTCTGGGGATCATTTTTGACACAGCATCTTACTCCGTATCTGGAACATTTGATTTGATATCCATGAGTAATTGGATCAACTCATTCACTGCACTCGGACTGGTGAGATCCGCTTTTTGTGACGACTCAGCAAATATCTCAACCAATTCATCAAATGTAGTGTCTTCTTCATATCGACGGGTTCTGGAATCAGATTGGAAATCTGCTCTAGCATCCACATCTCTTGCTACTTTTGAATCTCGATCACCGTAACCTGGAATATGTGGATTGTCCTCTTTGACTTTGGCCTCGCTGTTATCCGCGCGGTCGCCTGATATGATGTCGCCAGCACCACCGTGGAGAAGATTCGAAACCTCATCAAATACCTCAGAAAACAGGTCATTATTTTCAGAACAGGCCTCGATAATCTCCCCAATGAGAATACCTTTATCTTGATATCCCTGCCACGGATCTATATAATCATAAGCAACGTGAGCAACATCTGGTGTAGGCAGACTATTGAGACCTTCCTCAAGCTCATTGATTCTGTCCCCACTATCATGCTCGTCTTCTTTGACGCCCGGGCCTTGGCGTTCCATCATGTGTTTGAATCTGTCTGCGAAACTGCTCATTATCGTACTCCTGTAATTGATTTGATTTTATTGACATCCTTAGAATCTAGTTTATCGTCATCACCTACCAGTTTCTTCAAATCGCCAATCACCTGCATATACTGGTAGCGATTTATAAATTTGAAAACAGCATTCTGGTCTTTCCACTTACGGGCCAGCTCCACATCCTGGCGAGCCTGTTCCGGTGTTGCGGGCTTGGACGCGGTTCGACGTGCTGTTGACCATTCGCCTCGCTCCTTATACAATGCTTCAATTCCGGTCTCTATCTCCTGCAGCTTGGCCTCCAGCTTCACCACCAACTGCTGCCGCTGCTCTTCGGGCATTCGCTCAATTGCCTGTTGAATAACCTCATGGTCTATCACATCACGTTTCAGCTCACCGAACAGTGCATCTGCATCTCGAACTTCATCTCGAATCTGATCAGCTATATGTGAGAAGTCTTCATATGGATCATAATCTTGTGCCTGCTCTTTGGGGCCTACTACCCACTTGTCTGCCAGCAGGTCGTATACACCGTCGGACATCAAGTCCTGAGCGGGATCAAGCTGTAGATAGACCTCGATAGGATGATCGCCAATCCAGCCGTTAATAGCATCTCGGTTCTGGTCGAACCATTTTTTGACCTGCATCGGAATCTCTTCGTCATAGCCAGTTATGTCCCGAGGCTGAATATGAACATCGATGTCGGCATCGTCTGCAAATTGGTTGGTGTTAATAGAACCCACTATATGAATCGTTGCTGCAATTCTGCGCAGGTTCTCAGCCGGATACCGGTCCAATACAGCCAATATATGGCGCTTCACATCCTGCCGGAGTTCGTAATCATCATCGGTTTTCTGCCACACAGCTGTGTCCAACCCCTGGCGTGGGAAATCAATAGATGATTCAACAAGTTTTTTTGACTGCTTGTTCATTCTACGGCTTGTAATAATAGAAACTCAGCTCACAGGATTTCACTCGACCTTGTTTATCTAACGTAACTTCCAGCATATCCGGAGCATACCCACTGCCTGCTTCCCACAGTATGGTACAATCCGCTGGATCAATCTTAATCGAAATAGGTTGGGGCTCTGCATCAAGATCTTCTGAATTTTCGATCGTGACAGTCAAGTCCTCTATCTTGCGGACAAACACACTTATGTGTTTGATGCCCCAGGACGCATGAGAAAGCTCTATGTCATAAACTATAGTCGCCTGCGGAGGATCAACGATAACGTCCTCACCCCCAGTCCCACCTTCAAAATACACATGGACAGGGACAGAGAGTCTGTACGACTCGTCAGCTTCTTTCAAAGTAGTGCCGCGCTTGCCCTCAGTTATTCTACGGTAGATATCTTCGAAACTCACTACGAGCCTCCTTTTTGGTGTAGAGCTGTCGAGATTCCTTGGCTTGCCGTTTGGCACATTGTCTGCACAAATCCTCAGGATTGAGATCACCCACATCGTTGACATCCTTCAGGCATATGTTACATTTGTGCTCCTGACTTGCAGGCTTCTCGTCAGCCTCATTGGCCTGCCGCTTGGCACATTGTCTGCACAAATCCTCAGGATTGAGATCACCCACATCGTTGACATCCTTCAGGCATATGTTACATTTGTGCTCCTGACTTGCAGGCTTCTCGTCAGCCTCATCGGTTCGTTGAACAACCATCCACTTTGTCTCGTCCTCATCGTCGACTACTGCGTGACCTTTCTTTCGCCGGGCGATTTCTTCGGCTTCGTCCTTCTCCAGGTTACGACCAAGACTGGTGTAGGCATTCTTGTCGTCTTCGAATTCAGTTACCGAGCCCTCCTTGAAATCTTCACTAGAGCCGAATTTCAGCTTCTCAAGATCATCCGATGTCGGAATGCCATGATGTCTTCTTACAAGCGCTTGATGTGTTTTACCCCGAAATGGCCGTCGCTGTATATGACCAACATCACCTGGTTTGTATTTCTCAGGAAACTCAGGATCAATTTCCTTTTCATTGGCTTTTTCATGCTTCGCCAACGTGCCGTATACGTATCTGTTATAACGCTCACCGCCCGGCTTGAAACCCTTCTCCTGGGCTCCTTTCTTAAGTGCATCTTCCATTTCCTTGGGTTCGCTGATCTTGGATTCACTGTTTTTCAACTCTAATCTCCAAGGATTCTGAGCCCGTTTATGAGTAAGACTCGGATCTCTAGGTACAGGGTTATCAAACTCCTTATCAACCAACGCCTTCTCATCTGCATCACATTCGGCATAGTCCTTGCCGTGTTTCCGCTTGGCTATATGATTCTTCGATCGCTGTGTTGCAGCATCGAACGAGACTTCGTCGTCGTGATAATCAACCCTGTGTGCTCTATCCAGATCTTCTTCCACAGGCTTATCAGGGATAGTGATAGGCTTATCGTCATCATCCTTGTCTTTGTTCTTCTCATCTACCGGTTCTTCTCCTACTTTAATACCATATCTGTGTCGCAATTTGGGCAGAATTATATCCCGCAGCCACGCCTCAGCTACTTCAGGCACACCTGCTAACTTACCTGTCTTCAAATCCTGACCTGCATCTTTTAGACCGACCCTCTCGGCGTTACCAGTATCAATTAGCTGCTGAAGCATATACGTATAGGTCGGTGTTTCGTCTTTCAGAAAACCTTCTTCAAATGCTTGATTCAGCAGTATCTTGTCATCTGCTGGTAGATCCAGCTCAGGGATAAGATCCCGGAGTTCTTTTAACGTAATGGATTCGTCAACTTTGTTGACTATTTCAGACCACGCAAAGCGCTTGACAATAATCCGGGCCTCTTCTTTGTCCATACCCGTATCTGGTTCACCCAAAAGTGTATCAGCTGCAATCCTGAATTGCTGCTTATCCTCGTCTGACAATTCTATGGCTTCATTCGCTTCGAAAGAACGATCTCGACGGTCTTCCTCAGCACGATCTTCCCGGCTGTGATCAACTTCAGGTTTTCTCACGGCAATTCCCAAGTCGGCCATGGCCTCAAAGAAAGCCTCACTGCCGGCATCAGTAGACAGTACATCTGGATCACGAAGCACACTCTGGAATACCTCTGGACGTTTGTCCTCAAGCCACTCATACACATCCTGTGTACTAACAGGCTGTACCACATCCCAGGTATAAGTGTCATCCAGATCAGTGACAAAACTGTCAATCGAGGTTTCTATATGATCAAGTAGCGCCCACTGCTCCGGAGTATATCCCAATCGACTGGCTTCGGTCTCATTATCTTGTTCTTCGACTATCGCCTCCACATCTTCCGACTGGCAGTGACTGCACTTGGCCTCGGTGGCGGTAAACGTCTTGCAGCAAGCATTGCAGATATGCAGCACAGACTCACGCGGTTTCTCGTCAGCAGGTTTGACTTTGAGTTTGTCACCATGCATCGTCGGTTCAGGCGGCTCATACAAATCACCAACACCGTGATCACCCAATTCGCCTTTTATAAACGGCAATATAACTCCTTTGATCCAGTCGGCCGCTATCTGCGTCTTATCAGCAGTATGAAGCATACCCGTGCGAAGAATCTCATGACCCTCTTCATCACCTAGTTTAGATGCAGCATCGAGATCAACCATAGTATTGTACATATCCTCGTACGACGGTATCTCGTTCCTGATTATCCCTTTTTCGATAGCCGTAGTAATCAAAGCTATTTCTTCCTGACTGATATTGTCTAATTCCACAGCAAGTTCGTGCATGCCCTCAGTGACATGAGATTCATCAGCCTTTACTGGATGCTTCTTACAATATCTATCAGCGACTTTTTCAGCCTCTTCTCTTGAAGTATAGCCTGTATCTGTACTGTCTCTATCAAGCCACTTGATTGCAAAACCTTCACCACCACCCTCATACTTAGGATTAGTAATTTTGTAGCGTTTCTTTTCGTCAACCTTGACTTCATTGGTTCGTTTCCTGCCAAACATCGCATCCATATACTCGCGCTGCTGGGTATCAATAAGCTGAGTGGGCTTCTCCAGGTCCTTGTCAGTCACTTGGGTGAGTGTATCTTCTTGGTCTTTCTTGAAGTCCACGGGTTCGAGATTGACATCGGTAGCCACTTCATCTTCTGCAGGCTTCTCGTCTTTCAGCGCTGGCTGATCAATCTTCACCTTCGTCAGCTTGTCTTCTACTACCCCTTTTGCAGCTAACACCTTTTGCAACACCTCGCGGGCTTCGTCGACATCTACACCGAATACTGCAACGGCTGTACCTATCAGATGCTCTTTCTTTCCTGCAGCTTCACCGCGCTGACGACCGAGATAAGCTTCGAAGTATCGCTTGGTCCGGGCCAACAGCTCGTTAGGATCATCGGTATCGATAGCGCTGCTTCGTCCTTCATGTTGTGGATCAATGCCAACCATTTTCTTGTACAAATCATTGTTCATGTTAAAGTCCCTTGTATTATTAGACTGTTGATTTTCAGTTCGATTAGTCGGAGGAAAAATCAGTATCGAGCAACGTCACTTTCTTACAGTCGACATCGGACCAAAAACCCTTTTTGCCTTCTTCAAAGTCAAGCAGATCCCGCACTTTGTCGAATACCTGTTTATCTATACACCAAAGCGCAAGCTCGTGTCGGTTGCCAGATTTGGTGATAGGCTTCAGCTCGGTTGGCAGATCAGAAAATCTGTGGTTTAGTAGATTCTGAACCGACTCGAATGAAGCATAGCGTCCTAGTATAGCCAGTGCCCGTTTATCTGTGGGCAAGAGCGCCGCGCCCTTCTCGGCCAGGACTGTAAACAACCTTTCAACGCTCGTGGCAGGAGATCTGTCGCAAAATTCGCCAAACAGCTGCAGCAGCTTCTTGTACACCACAACTTTCTTGGCTTCACATACGCGTCGCCGTGTTGCTTCCGATATTTGCTTATCTTTCATAAAATTCTGCCTTTCCGCAAAAAATGCCTTTGCTGTTGCGTAGCTCTTGCGATATTCTTCGATCGTCAGTACCAGAGTATCTACCGCAGCTCTCGATCTTTGTCACTATCAATCGCATCCTCCAACACATCGTCGAGTCGAGAGAAAAATTGACTAGTGAAGTACTGCTGTATGGGATACACCACATTTCGCACGACTTTTACATCTGACATATACTCAAGCTCTTCTGCTACATCTTCATCGTCGATCGTTATAGACATAGTAAGCAGATATGCCATGTCAATTGTTGCCTCAAATACCAACTGGCATGTCTCATGCTCCGAGACTATCCGCGTACCGTATAAGAAGTCCTGCTTCTTAAAGCCTTCGAATGCATTCAACGGCTCTCTATTTGCAAGTGCTTCTAACAGCAATTCTAGATGTCCCGGATCTCGACCATAAATCCGTTGGATGTCTGATACTAGCCGTTGAATTCCTTTACGCTTCGACTCAACACGAACCAGACAATTCGCTCGCTGATAGCTCCGAACACCAAATCTAGCAATCCAGTATTCTGTAACCTTGTCTGCAACTATAAACTCTTCTTCCTCAAACAATGTCGTCAACGCCGGGCGGATCTCCTCCTTCAACTCGTCTAACTCCTCTCCCAATGCCTCCGTTAAGTATTTTGACAAGTCGACTGTGCCTTTATCCAACGCCGAGTCAAACATGCTACTGAAGTCCGCCCAACATTCGTGCGGAACATATATCGAAAGCTGATCTTCAAACATTACCTTCCGACCGCGGCTGTCGCCTATAATCTCAAGACCCCATTTCTTTTTGAGCTTGGCCAGACTCTTGACTGCAGCTTTGACTGTGCCTACACCAGACGGAAGATAAGCAATATCACCCATCACCGTGGCCTCGGCAGCAACCTGCCGACTCAGTCGTCGCCGACGGCGATTACGTGATCGACCAGATGTTATTCTGTCAAATGCGTTCATTTTCTTCCTCTTCTTCTTCACCTGGTCGTCGCGGTCGTCTTCGTCGCCGTGGTCTACGAGTGGGCTTCTCCGTCTCGGGAGCTTCTGCCTCGGGTTCCTCAACTTCAGGTTCAACTGGTTCTGTCGGCTCTACTGGCTCCTCAACCTCTGGCCCCAGCTCAGGTTGTGGACGGCTGGGTCTCTCCTGTCGACGGCCTAACTCGCCTGCTACACGCTGTACCTCACCATATTGTGCTGAGGACCGATCTTCTAAGTCACGGATAAACTCTGTGTAGTAATCACGAAGCCATTTGGCCATATCTGTTTGATACCACGGAAACACATTCAGCAGCGTCTGCAGATGCTTACACACCGCCCCATACTGTTTAGGGTTTCGTATCTTTGGCGGCCGGGGCTCGGTACCCCGGGCATGGGCATCATATTTGGACAAGCTCAATATATGTGCCGGACCCCAGTACTGGAACGCGGGACAGGAACAAAATATCTGGATGTCTGCGCTAAACATCAACTTTTTTGCGACCTTTCTCAGGTCCGCATGTTTTTTATCTATGGTCCACAGCCGTCGATTGGCTATGTGTTTTTGCAACTCCCCTTCTACGTCTTTGAAAACCAGATCCGCATCGTACCACACATTGTCTTTGGTGCCAGAGTGGATCTTCCAGTGCCAGACTCCGGGCTCCAGATTGACCAATCGGATACCACCTTTGTCGGCCACGCCTTTGACTTTGTCGCCGAAATCTGGGAATAACCGAGTAATTGACCGCTGCTTCCGGTTGATTCCGGAGACGCTGACTTCAAGTACGTGCTGTTGGATGCCTACCATTATTTGCACTCGCTCTGGCCAATTGGTTTATAAGCATGTTATAAGGCGACTGAAACGATCGGTCACCAAATGCATCAGCAAGTAACACCGCAAGTCTTGCTGGTTTGTACCGACCGAGACAGGAGCTGAATAACGTGGTGACACATTCGACCAAGTCAACACCACCTGCTGTTACTATACTGCCGTCTTTTCTCGTCATCGTCATCCGTACAGGCAAACATTTGTCATTTATGCTGCGGATTGTGAGTTCTGCTATATCCGACCATCTCATTGTTTGTGTCCTCAAACTCAAAATTAGGCGCGTTTCGCGAAGACCACCCAGCGGCCGTTTTCAGCCAATGATACTTTCAGATCCTTTTGTTCTTCTTTCCCCTCTCGTACAAGCTCTTCGCCATCTGTTGGAACATTACAGATTGCACCTTTTCTTAGTGTATTGCCCTCTATTTGCTTCAACAGCGCCTTAGAATAATTCAATACCCAGTCTTTGATGTATTCAACAGCAATAGACTCACCCGCTACAATACGCTTAGTGCCAATGACACACAACTTCTCAGCAGCAATTGGAACATTTATGATCGACAGATAACCACCCTTTGTTGGATCTTCTGATTTCTGCCAAAACCATCGCATATCCGAGCCCACATACACTCGGTAGTTCCGAAACGATTCAGACAACATTACCAGATCACCAGTGATATTATCGAGCACTTGTATGCCCATCATCGTCCACAGTGGATGATCATTCCAGATCCAGGTGGTGGATAAACTGGGCCAGACAGTTACCACAGCCTTAATCGCGTTGGTTATCTGCACTCGACTGCCGCTTGATGGGGCATCAACCATCGTGCTTATCTTATATGCAGAATTAGTATTCCAATACCGTACAGCATTATCTACGATTTGTCCTAACGTACCATCGGGAGTAGCAAGTATCAAAGGCTGAAATTCTACTTTCAACCATGCAATCATATCAGCCTTATCCATTGCCCCGGCAGTGCTATGAAAGTCATCTGCTACGCTTCCTGATACGGTATGCTCATCCCAAAATGTTTCACCACCGTAAGTCCACTCGGTCCAATAGGTATATGTTAGTCCTGCTTCAGGTTGTGTAAAAGAATGTGTGTAGCTACCAGCTGCTGATTTGGTCATTGCTACACCATCAGCCACCACGACTGCATCAGTATCATTTCTTTTGACCCCATAAGTGCCTGTTGGATCAGAGAGTATAACTGATGTCATATCCGTGAGAACATCATCTACTCTAAAATACTCATTCAACGTGAGTAAACTCATTTATTTACTCCTATGCTATAACTTCAGGCTCGCTTGTTCTGGTTACTGTACCACCGACTGTTAAAGTAGAAGCAGCTTGACGTATAATTTGCTCAGTGGAGTGCTCTACGTTAGCGGGTGTACTCGGCACCACTGTATCTAATGTGGTTTCCATACTATCTTGTTTGGCCGCAGTAGCTCTCGAACTTACGGCAACATCTAAGTTGCTAACATCTGCTTTACAATCAGCTACATTATCAACAGTAACTTCTGGTTGGTACACATTAGTAGCAACCCAATTACCAGCAAGGTACACCTTTACAGAATCACCTGCTACGATTGTAGGAATAGAAGTTGTGTTTGTATAGCGACCAAGATGCCCTGAATCAGAAAATGCTATGCTGCCTTGACGTTCAGCACTATCAGAATCCAAAATAGAAGCAGTAAATGTTGATATCCCGGTATCAGGCCAATCAAATTTTAGCAAACCTTCATTCGCCATTAGACATCTTTCTTATCAGGCTTTTCTTCGGGATCGAGCAGTTCGTATGCCCTACCCACTACCTCAGAACCATACACTTTCCCAATTCTTGTTTTAAGAATAGCAATTTCGTCGTGCTTCAAAAAAGGCTTGTCCTCTTTTTGAAGTCTCATTGCCAGAACAAACCATTTGTTTTTTTCAACCCCACTCACATTCTTATCGGAATCTACAACAGACCGCAAAGCGTTTATACAAACACTTCTCAGGGTTATGTGTATTTTCCTAATAAACTGTACTTTCTCATCAGGAGTTTCCTCGGTGCTCACAAACTCTGGATTATCATATCTTTCCAGTTCTTCCAATGATTCACCACTAAACGATTTTAGTGGCTGCGTTACATCAATTTCCATTTCTTCACCTCTAAATAATTGTGATATCATCCTATGCTGCTTGCCGCACTAAACCTAATCTTTGTAATTCTGTTATCACATTATCAACCGTAGCACCCACATCAGTTTGCAGTTGATTTTGTGTTACAGGAGTAGTTCCGTAAAACCCAACATTATTCGTAACTTCTAATTGCAACAAGGTTGCTATTGCTGACCCAGCTTGAGTAATTGACCCATCTGACGCAAATAAAGTCTTATTAGTCTGGTCACCAACATTTGTTGCAGCAAAGATTTGAAGTTCGCCCGCCCCTGTTGTTTCTATTCCTATATTCCCTCCTTGTTCATTCTTCCACCATAAATCATCATTACCTGAAGAATTATTACCAAGAAATCCAGCCCTTCCACCGCCTGAATCTCTCCACTCAATATAACCAACCGAAGCAGCCCCCAGACTATTGCTATCCTTAAAAACAAGAATAGGAGTAGGACTAAGAATTGTTACTAAGCCAAAAGACCCGTTGCCATTAGTGCTAATCCCAGAAGCACCTACATCTATTGGCCCGAAGCCAGAAGTAATAGATCCTGAATTCAATGCACCTGTAGCAACGATAGCTGATTGAAGATAATGCTCATTTGAGTCAAAATTGGCAAGTTGATCGTGGTCCACGTCGCCATTGACAAGGCTGATAGTTCTGTTTGCAGCAATTGTACCACCACCAGATAGAATACCTCCTGTCAAAATACTAACTGCCGTATGGTCGATATGTTCGTTTGCAACATATCCCGGCAAAGCATCGTGATGTCTGGTCTTGATAAGCATTATCCGTTGGCTACAATCCTATTCATTCTCTGACTGCTTGTATAGTTTTCTTTTTTTCATCTTATGTCTTTACGAACCGTCGTTCGCTTCTGCCATGCATGTCTTACACATCGGGGCGGCCGCGGATTTCACTTTACCACATGCGCAACGGCTCATCACCCGAGGCGCCTTCGGTAGCTCCGAAACAATATTCTCTGTTGGCCGCGCAGCCGGAGTCACTTCCGAAGGCTCAGACACGTGATCAGCAGGTACGTTGCCTGTCCTATACGAGTACTGACATCCTGGACAATACATCACATCATATATGTTCTCAGGATCTAAGGTATCTACACTCAAAATCATAGAACAGTTGCATTTAGGACAGAGTATATCATCATTCTGCTGAGTGATTACCTCTGCTTCAACTAGTGGTTCCACATCTTGCTCTGCCTGCACAGCCGCCGGAACTGAAGCAAGTGGGATAGGCATATCTTCAGCACGCTGTGGCAATAATGTAATCGGATTCACAATTGGCTGAGAAGGCAAATTGTTTATACACTCAACGAACAGACCTAACTCCAGCATGCTATTATAATCAGCTTCAGAGCCGAATCGGACCAATCTGTCTTCTGTAGCCTTCATATCCACCTGTTCAAACGCTGTTACCAGACGAAAGTCTCTTCGCGCGTATATGTTTCTGATGAATGGCTCTACTAAATTTCCCATGATTTTTGTTCTCCACTACTTAAACAATTCTCCGAACAAATCTGAGACGAAGAACAGGTGGGACCACTACAGCCCCACCCATTATAGCTTCATCTTACTGAATCACCGGTGCTTAGGTTGAGACGCGGATGCCGACATTGCTGACGGTGCCGTGACAGAACAGCCCAGCGTTGATGATTTTGAAACCAGCTGCTGACAGGAAGCCCTTCTGGTTGTACAAGTCACTGGTTGTGAGCGTGGGGCTCGCGAACAGCGGAATGTACGGGCAGTAGATCATGCCAGCTCTCAGGAAGTTGTCGCCCTTCCAGCCCATGAAGTACCGGTTGTCGCCCGAAACCTCGGCGCCTGATACAATACGTGCAGGAAGCAACGGATCGTGAATAACCGGACGGCCATCCAGGTCACCGATCTTAATCGGACCTGTCGGGGCCTGGCGATTCAGATTAGCCACAGGTTTGAACATGTCACCCGGAAGCTGCTTAACAACTCGAGCGACGTTGTTTCCAACCACCATCCATGCGGCACATCCGCGCAACGTCTTCTTGATGATGTTGATGTTGCCGAGTTCAATGCGATCCATGAACTCCTGCTTCACCCAGACCCATTCCTGGCCTGAACCGACAGTAGCGTCCCAGTTTGCAACTCCCGTAGCGGGCGTCTGAAGAACGTTATTGACATAGACACCATCTAGTGAGGCCTTGTCAATCATGTCGATGCCGAAGTGGTCGATCGTAAACCGGACTTCACCACCCAGAAACTTCACAACCTCGTTCTCCAGGCTGATGCCGTGAGCCTTCTGCAGATCAATTGCAGCGCCAACGGAATACAGTGAACGGATCATAAAGTCCTTGGCTTTGATGTCCTCGGCTGTTACTTCAAAATTGGCCTGAGGGACACCGTAGTAATCGTTATAAGTATCAATCGGTCTGTCATACTGATACTCATAATCGATGGTAACACCACTGGAGTCCCAGGTGGTAACCGGGGCGATACTCAAGGCACCAGCTGTGTTCAACGTACCAGTACAGTTAGTACCGGTGATGGTACCGGCGGATGCTCTGTCGGTACCAATAACAACCCCGGAGCCATTTTTGATAACAACTGTGCCGCGTGTTACATCAACACCGGGCCGGTATGTCACGTTGACCGCGACAGAACCAGATGCACCAGCGGAACCAGTAACTGCTTCGCCTTTGACCATCTGACTTGCGTAGGACCGTGCATTCTCACTACGAGCATGCCCAGTCTTTGCGCTTATCATCGTGTCGCCGGAACTGATGTCACCCTTTTCCGAACCGTACTTGACATCCAGGAAGAACACCGAGCCGATTCTACGGTCGAGTGCCTGTATGTTCGCGATGTCATTCAGTACCAGACTAGGCAGAAGTGCGGCAATAACAGGAAGCTGCACACCCAAGAACGTAATGTTGTCCTCGGTGGTGGCTTCAAACAACCGCTGTCTGCCCTTCTGTCCCGAATCATACAATGCGTTTTCCAGGCACTGTGCCAGGTTCCGCTGCTCGATCTCAGACATTCCGTGACCCTCTTTTTCCTGGGTGTATTCATCAGCTGCTTCGATGAACGGCTGCCAGGTTTCGATGAGTCGATCCTTCTGATCCTGCTGCTCCTGGATTCGGGCATCGATCATCTCATTGATTTTGTCTCTTTCCATTGTTTGTTATCCTTAAATTGATTATTGGTTAAACTACATACGCTAAAACATTCCAATCCATTACATTGACCGTGCTAACTTTTTCACGTTTTCCTTGATATTGTTACTGAGTCTATCTTTCTCCGATGCTTCACTGATGCGTCGAACCGTAATCGAATCAACCTTTTGCGAACGAAGTGCGCCACGCCGAATAGCCTCTTTTACCTGACCAAACACTTGATCGACTTCTTCTACGGTATCACAACTCTCGAGAAGTGTTCGAGAGCTTTTTGGAAGCACCAAACCAGAATGGCTCAGTTTCAACCGAACATAACCTTCAATAATTACTTTCTTGGCCGTGGTCTCACATTCAGCCCGAACGGCCGTAAGCTTTGCCTTATGAGCTTCACGGACTTTAAGTAACGACTCTTGTATAGTCGCCATATCGCGTGTCCGACGCCCCAGCATCTGACATAGTGCCGGAACCTGCGAGTCTTGATTTTTTGCCTCCCTGAGTTTCTTAATCATAATCCGGGTCTCTAAATCTCGGGCACTGGTCACTTCCTTGATCTTCTCATCCACACCGTCCAGAAGCACACATGCTTCATCGCGTTCGGCACGGACAGAAGCTTCTTTGATCCGCAGTTCGCGAATAGCCTTGGCTGTTGAACCGACCTTAGACTCTGTCAATGGCTTGTCGCATGTGTCAGAAATCCTGTCTACCAGCTTGGCGACCAGTTTCTGCCGTTTGCGTTTGGAAGTCCGTTTGAAGTAAGCTTCCATCCAGTTAACCATCTCGTCGTACGACTCCTGGATTTTCTGTCGGCGCTTTTGATCTTCTTTGGAC
>SDBV01002812.1_pt1 | contig 25959 bp, 40 predicted proteins | sample 2277081 | NCBI WGS metagenome assembly SDBV01 (sample SAMN10402039, study PRJNA504765) | marine sediment metagenome | isolation source: marine sediment core GS10_PC15, 223 cmbsf | place: Arctic Ocean: Southern Knipovich Ridge | collected 2010 | reverse complement strand
TGATAACGATATGGTGTTCTGAAATCTCAGCATCCCTTGAGTGATAGCCCGCGCGTATCAAGTCCTCTTCTTTTGCGTCACAAGGCACATGCTCAAGGATGCTGGTTACTCGGTCATTGGATAGCACGTTTGGATTCTCCATTATCATTCCCCTCCGGTTGCTACTGATGGCGCCATATTGACCTGTAACTTGAACCTGGGTGGAGCTTCTACAGATTCAACGCGGCGCTGGCACAGTTCGCACTCCAAATAGTCAGTATTGACCCCGCTAGAGCAAAACTGATACTGCATATCCTTACCGACCCTCACCCCACAGACGGCGCGACCGGCATAGACGACATGAACCTTTGTGCTATGCTTTCTATCAGCGAAGTATCCCGTACTGAACATCTCTCCTCCATCCCCGCTAGGGGCTGCGCTGGGGTTACTCAGGCTTCCCAAGGATTTCGACTCTCATCTTCTGTACGAACTCATCCCAAGAGAGCGTCGAGTATTCCTTCCAGAGTTGGGCGACCCGGACCATCTTCATCCAAGTTGAAATGGTGTCCTCTGCCTGCGTACCCATCGCGTCCCCGCACTCTACGAGAATCTTCACAAGGCCGGAGGCCACGTCAGCGACATCTTGGCCACCAATGAGTTCCATCGCTTTGTTGACGCCGGCATCCTCAAGGACAAAGGCGGGCTCGCCATCCTTTACAGTCATCTTGAGTTCGCCGTTCTCGACCAACTCTAGTATCGTCTGTCATATCCTCTCCTCTTACCATCCCCCGACCTCCCCCAAAGGCCCCAAGGCACCCCTGAGGGAGGCGGGAGAGTGTAGCGGGCTAGTCTGCTATGAGGTTGTCCGTGTGAATCGAGATTGTCCTTGACGGCGCATCCCTGAAGAGACTCGGGGCGATACAGACGCCGAAGACATCGCCGCCGTATGCAATCTCCACTGTGCCTCGGTAGTTCTGGAACGGGTGTCCCTTCTTGACCTTGACGACATCGCCCTTCTCACGGGGATAGTCGCCATTCCAGGGGCCGGTCTTCTTGGTTCTTGTTGCTGCCATCAATCCCTCTCCTCAACCTGTTCATTCAGTGGGCGGGTGGGGTTACCTCTTGGGGTGTATGTAGATTTCACGGGCGACTATGTACCGGCACATCGTGTAGCCGTCGCCGCCCTGCGCGCCAGTTGCTACCACGTTTCTGAAGGACACCTTGCGGACGTTGCCGCCCCAGCCGCGCGTGCCTGATTTTGAGCGTGCTATGTGGAATCCCGGGGGGTACGTCTTTTTACTGTCCCACGACCCGCATGCTATTGGACGCTTGTTACGGTCCTTCAGCCATTTGCCCTCGGGCATTAGGGTTCCCATGCACGTCGCCGTCAGTACACCCCGATGTATTGAGAAAGCCTTCCACCCCTCACCCTCAGTCACCGTTGGTTTCTTGTCTACCGTATCGAGACACACTAGTCCTTTATCCCCTTTCGCTGATCGAACCGGACGCTCTTGCACTTAGGGCACATCCTGACATCATCCTGCCGCGGATACCACGGATGTCCGCAGCGCTGGCAGGTGAGCTTCTTGACTTTAGTCTTCATTACCACCTCTACCCGTAAGTATACCTATAGACAACAGCCGTGTCAAGCGTTTCACCAAAATATTTCACGCCTGCATTGTTACAAAACGCAAAGAGGCCGTCCGTAGGCAGCCCCAAAGAGATAGCCTAGTTCAGTCAGGCCGGTGGTTGCTGGCGTAGCCACATAATGACGTTCCATGCGATGATACCAAGAGCCCCTATACCGCCACCTATCTTGGTTCTCATGCCGGGGCCGCGGTCTTTCAGTACGGCGATGTCCTGGGTATTCTGAGCAACCGCATCGTTCTGTTTGCCTTGGTCCTTCTTAATATCCTCAACGGTGCGCCAGGTGTTGTTGCTCCGCTCATCTAGTCGGGCTAGAATCTGGCCGTGCTCCCCCATTATCTTGCGGTCTTCGGCGTTCACTACATCATCCTGGCTACTTGAATGTGCCTCGTCAGAAAGGAGTCCAGACCCCTTGGCAGTCTATCAAATGTCAGCGTGTTGGTCCTTGCGTCAGCGTCGTAGTGAGTCTCTAGAATAAAGTACGTCCTCTCCTGGTCTCTCGTCACCTCATCTAATGCCCCACTAGGAGGTACGAGATCCCGCACTCTTATCACATCCCCGGACCTCACCCAGCTTGACGGATGGGGCACGCCGCCTGAGTCCGTCACGGTCGAACCTAGAATAACCCTATCAGCTTCTGAGTAGACGTCCTTGTACTCTGCTAGCCATACGTCTCTAGCGGCCTCAGCCGCCGCCTGAGATGCCTTACCAACCGTAGGTAGTACATGATGTCTAGTAAGTCCGAAGCGCTCTATGCTATCGGTATCCGTCACGGTTGCTGTCTGGCTTTGTGCCGCCCCGTAGACAGCATATCCCGAGTTCCACACGTCAGCTAAATCCCTGCTCAACTCGAATGCCTTGAAGTCTGCGATATCGACTAGCCAATCAACCGTCGATACACTTCTCACCGTAAGGAATGGTATCCGGTCTTCGTAGATGAAGAAGTCATAGGTATTATCCGATGTGTCCCCGAATGCCATAAGGTGGTTGAAGATGTGGATTGGATAGTTGTTTATGGTGTGTTCATCGGCCGCCATGTTCACCGTAATGTCAGTAGTAGCGATATTGCTCTGATCTGAACTGACCTGTACACAATTGTCTGTCAGGATATCTTTGATCGTCGTGGACCATAGCTGGTTCTTCGTGGTCTGCCACGCTACGTCTCTCAAGTTTGCATAGTAGCCGGCGAATGTGAGGATCGTTGTCCCTCTTGTCAGGTCGATCTTGGGATGTTCTAACCTACCCTCGAAGACCGTCTTCACCCCATCTTCAACGGTTAGTCTGTAGAATGGTCTTGTGGTGAACCAGTCCCACGCTTCAGCCCGAGCGGTAGAAAGCGTGAAGCTACAGAGAGCATACCCCCCGGGCATGATGGTACCAAATCGCAGCTTCTGTACTCTATCGGTAAGGTTGGCTTGAAACGTCGGACTGGATAGGTCGCTATCGAATAGGTGAACTTGAAGGTCGGTGTGACCAGTGCGGGGAACGGTCACTTCCCCTTCCTCAGAAACGAGATGAAGCTCCACAGGCCAAAGGCCGTGAGTATCGCAATCCCCACTATCTCTGCCCACAGAATGACGGGGTTGGGCTCATGGAAATAGAGCTTACCGCTGGTGAGGATTTGGTAGAAGTGCCAGAGCCACGCCAACCCCATGCCCACCACTATCAAACTGAGAAATAGTTTAGTAACCATAACCTACCCCCAAAGATGCGATATGATTGCCTTCCGCCTCATTGTACCAGAAATTGAGGTTGCCGTTCAATCGCTATCGGTAAAGTGACTGTGTCATCATCATCCCGTAGGACGTAGATTCTGGTGCTCTCTCTGCCTAGTGAAGGGGGGTTGCCTACGTAGTCAGGGAAGGATGCTATTGTTCCGTTCTGTATTCCACTGTTGTTTATTCTGATGTGGTTCTCCCATGTAACGGCTGCCCCGAGTGTGCCATCGTTCCCACTCCCCGATGTTCCGGTGTTGGCTACGTTCGTTCCTGTACCCTCATCCATCAGCCATATTTCTGTAGCATCTGCCGGGATTACCCCATTGAATAATCCCTCTTCTTCCGAGGTCGTGAGGTCGTCTGTACCGGTCGAGACATTGGCAATTATCCCAACAAAGCCTGTCGTCAGACTGACTAGCCTTTGCCCCAGAGTGAATGTCCCTCCATTCGGAAGGGCGCTTGTATCGGCATCTGTGACTGCGGTTCCGTTATCGATTATCAATCTCGCCCCGGCACTGCTCGATATACTGAATATGACATGATGCCATTCACCGGCAGGCCAACTCACTTCGGTTGATGTGATGCTTATGACGGTTCCCCCGCCTGGTGTAATCTTTATAAGGAATATGGCACCGTTACTACTAAACTGCAACCGGATTGTGTCGTCACCGGCTAGTCGCTTCCCAAACACATCTTGGCCTGCCGCAGTATCGGTGTCAAAGAGACTATCGAACTTGAACCAGAAACTCATCCAGAACTTCGCAGCTGCATTGTGAATAGCGCCGGCAGTCATGTGGCTATTGACAGTCCCATCGAAATGAGGCGCCTCTTCCTGTGCCAGTAAGAATACATTATTAGGTCTGGTAATCCCATCAGACAGTAGGAAGTCGTCAGCTGCTACATCGGCTACTATCACGTTCCCCTCGTCTATTGGTAGAAGGAAGATGTAGTCAGTGGACCATTGGTACAGTTCGCCCTGTGCTAACAATTCAGTGGCGTATTGGAATATCCGTAGCTCGAATGAGGCGTTATCAGCAACATCAGATTCGGCAACGGGGGGGATGTTTAGGATTCCTAAATCAAGTATCTCCCACGTGCTGTCAGCCGCTACCTGGAAGTATTCACCATTAGCTTCCGCCGGTGCCTTGGTAGTCCCACCGTAGGAATATCCGAAGCCCCAACTGGTGTGATCGAAGTCGTTAGGGTCTTCCGCAATAGCCTTCGCTCTCACGAGGACTCTGAACTGCCCTCTGGGTAGAGCACTGATGGCAAAGTTCCATCGGGCTACTTCACTATTGGCCGCTATCGCCGCACCGGTAGGAATGACATTCAGCGTCTGGGAGAACTCACTGCTGGGGTCGTCGGCCAGTTCCTCATTCCCGACTTCTTCGAAGACGTGAGCGCCACCGATAATGTTGGTGAACGAGCTGAAGTCCTCAGCCTCAATCCACAAGTCATCCGATTGTCTAGTGCCCGACCGCTTGCCAATCCAGATCTTCTTACTACCAGTCGCATTATTCTGGGAGACTTCAATGGCCATCCTACTTGGCACGTCACCATAGGACGCGGCTACTGTCACGTCCTGATAGTTGGTCTTTGCATCGACCGCATAGACGGCGAACAGGAAGTCAGCAGGGGCCGAGGAGGCCCAGTCAGTACCACTGTTGGCTGATGTTACCGCATTCCCGTCAGCAAGCCCTCCACCGAGGTCTCGACGCCAGAAATAGTCCACTGCGCCAGGGTTGTGGGCGACCAAAGCGTAGAGCGTCGCATCATCTAGGGCAACGCTTGAATCAAAGTCTACCCTCAGCCACGCGAAGTTAGCAATCTGGGGCACTCCATCGCCGTCGATTGTCCCCGTGGCAATCGCCGACCCTGTTGGAACGCCAGCTAGGGTGGCGTACAGTTCAAGCGTCATATCGCCTGGGTCGTCACCTGCGTTATTAACCGAACCGAGTATGGCCGCGCCAATGGCAGTGTAGGCTTCCGTAGTCGTGAAGGTCTGCCCTTCCCAGTCAGCACCATTGACCGCGTTAGTCGCATCCTGACCAGTAACATAGCTGTTCTTGATAAGCCTCGCACCCTGAGAATTATCTAGTGTCTTCGTACTCTCTATCTGATTAGTGAACCGACCATAGGGTTGAGTAGTAAGACTTATTGTCGCTCTAGGAATGACGAAGGCTTTACCAACCATTGACTGCATGAAGTTCGCCGGCAGGATGAGGTCGCCGCGGAGGATGTCGTAGAAGACCGATTGGTCATCAGTATCCCCCCATTGATATTCTAGGAACACTTGAGACCCGAAACCTGCTAGAGTCCTCTCTTCGGCATCGTTCAGTAGACGATTGATAGTACGGATATTGTCCTTAAGGTCCGACTGGGAAGAGCCGGTAATCTTGGTAGTGAGTGTAATCGTTCGTTCCCCGAAGTGAGCGTTAGCTAAACTCGCCCCATCGCTATCGGGGTTGGTTATGATCGACTGATTGAGTCGGGGACGCCGGAGCCCCATCCCAGCTTCGACAAGGAAGGAATCAGATCCATCCTTGAAATCAACCGTATTGGTACCGTCTGAGATTTTAACCCGAAAGGAACTCAAGGCCTCTCTCCCTCTACCCTCTGCCTGTCATCAATCATATGCCCTAATGAATCGTTGACACTACGGCTCACGACTTCACCATCCAGTATAATCTGATTCTCGATGATGATAGACCCAACGGGTCCGGCCTGTACATCCCCCTCCGGTATAGGGGGCAACGGGTCGATGAAACTCTCGCGGGTCTCGCGGTTTAGTTCGGCTAGAATACCCGGCGCTCTTTCTGGGTCTAAGCCTTGTGCAAGCATCTGTTGTACAAAAGCCGCATTGCCCGTAATGGCTTCACCAAGTTCCGTTGTCTTTGCCTGCTCGAGCGCCAGAAGTGCTGCCAACTCGACCTCAAGTGCCGCAGCAGCCTCAAGGCTCGCGGCCGCTTGGTCTCTCTCTGCCTGTGCCATTCCCTTACTGGCTGCGATGAAGTCGACGATCTTATCTGTCGCAATGATATAGCCTTTAGCCAGTGCGTTCTCGAGAAGGTCCGCAAGATTGTTAGTCTCACCAGCCAGGAACTTGGTCTGCTCAGCCTCAATCTCAGCGACAGCTGCCCGTTGCTCCGCATTCTTAGCAAGACCAAGGAGACCAAAGGTGACCAATCCTATCCCTACTGCCAGTGCGGTAAACGCCAGGGCAGCAGTACTAGCCGCTATGCTCATCGCAGCAACAACGGTAATGATGCTCGGGGCAATGAGTATCAGCCCACCCAGACCAAGGGCAATGGCACCGATAACGGCAACAAACTCAATAAGTACATCGGTGAGGAATTGGTTCTTCTTGGTCCACTCGGTGATCTTCTTCGTGTTCTCCGTAAAGTCATCGATGAGTTCCGTCAAGATAGGTGCCAGTTCTGTTCCGATGGTTATCTTAATCCCCTCAACAGCGCCTTGCAGTCTTGTCAGTGCATCGTTGAAGTTGGCTGCAGCATCGGCGGCTTCCTGACCAAAGACAATGCCAAGCTCCCTGGCCTCCTCGCGAAGTGCCTTTATCCCCGCTGCCCCTTGGTCTATCAGGGGTAAGAGTTGCGTACCAGCCCGCCCGAAGATATCCTGCGCTGTAGCCGCCCTGATCGTGGCGCTTTCCAACTCACCAATAGCGCCGGCGATTGCGAAGAACTGTTCCTCCGGCGTCATCTTCAGCATCTCTGCTGCCGATAGACCCAGTTCGTCGAAGGCCCGCTTTGTCTCGAGTAGACCGTTGTCAGCGTCCACTATCGCAGCTGACATACGCTTGACAGCTTTCTCCAATGTCTCAAGAGAAGCACCGGATATTTCAGCAGCGAACTTTAACTCAGAAAGTGCCTCAGTACTAAACCCAGTACGCAGGGCCATTTTCTGCATTTGGTCACCTAGCTCTGCAAAGTCCTTAACAGACTTGGCTAGAGCGGCAACGATGCCGGCACCAATGGCCACCATACCCAGGGCGACGCCGCGCATCTGCTTAGAGACGCGCTTCAATCCAGATTCAAATTTGTCGGTCTTCGCGCCGATCGTAACAAAAAGTTTGCTCAGCTCAGGCATGTCATTCCTACTTGGGTTTGTTTACAGCGTCCTTGATCGACTCTACCAGGGCTTCAGAGCACGCCTCTGAGTTCGTCAGGTCAATGAGTTCTCCGACCGCGTGCTCATCCATCTCGGGGTATTTATCAATCAGTAGGGCTGAGACTACGAGCTTCATAGTCTTCGGCCCCTCCTTCTCCAGTTTCTTCTGGAGGTCCTTGAACACCGTACCTATGCTACAATCCCATCGCTCCTGTAGTCGCTCCAGCACATTCAGGTTCCATGTGGAGAGTTCGTAATCCTTCCCGCCTAGACTGATCGTGTGTGCCATCATGTACCCCCTTCTGGTATCCTTATCCCTATCTCTTCAGCCGCCTCGCGGAGGGTCTTTACCGATGCCTCTCCTGATCTCCTCGGCGGCAGGCCCATCATTTCCTTGACCGTGGCCCGCTTTGCCCCCTTGCCGCGCCATGTCATGTTGACTATTGTCGCCATGATTGAGGCTGTATTGTGTACTCTCTCATACGCATCCAGGCTTCGTTGAAATGCCAGCTCTGCGACGAGTTCATTTAGATCCCATAAGGGCATCTCCCCGATGGTCTTCTTAGCATACTCCCAACCCCAGGAGAACTCCCGCATGAAGAGGACAACTAATTCAAGCCTGAGGTCTTTGCCTCTACCCATATCTCCAGATTGATGGGACTGTTGACGACCACATCTTTATCCCCCCAGAATCCGATCTCGCACTGCTCGCGATGTACCATGTGGAGCGTGCCGTCTTCCATCTTGTAGAACCTCACCGTGACCGGCATCTCCACATCATCGTAGTACCAGAACTTGCGAGCATTGATGATTCGATTGATAACCTTCTCTGTCGTGTTTGTCCCGTCTGAGCCCTTGGTTCTTACGAGTTGAAGATCCCAGTCGAATAGACCACCGACCTGCCTATTGTCTTTCAAGATATTGGCTATCGGGCCGCTCATCCGACCTCTCATATGGTAGCCTCAATCAGTTCCCCGGTTCCCTGATATGTATATGTGTAGGTCACCGCATCGTCGACTGGGGTGTTGGGATCGATCCCAGTGATGATGGCATCGCCTAACCATGACTGTCCTGCCGTCTGCGACTCACTGAGGGCTAGAATAATTGTACTGCCGAATCCTAGTCCAACCGGTACACCGTCCTTGAATCCTTCGAAGGTCCCCGACCATCCTGAAAGTCCAGGGGTAAACGCTCTTGGTGAGTTGGTAGCCTGGCCGTTGGTGAAATCGGTGGTATCGTGGACGTCCAGACTGTAGTTCAGGGTCCATGACTTGATACCGTCGATGAAACCCAGTCCCCGGATGTCTTTGACAAAGAAGTTGTAGGTGGACAGGTCCGCTACTTGCCTCACCCCAACCGATGCAATAGACCCCAGACCGGACGCATCGCCCATATCGAGAATCATTCTGACCCACCGACCGGAGGTTGCCATTGCCGGGATATCCAGAATCTTGAGTGGGGTCTGACAATCAGCCGTGTCATCCAGAAGAAGGGCTACTTGCCCCGCCGTGATCGATGTGGTTCCGTTGGCCGCGAACTGCGCCCACAGGTAGACCACATCCATCGCGCTCAGATCGATACCACCTGTCGGCTCGTGCGCCAGGAGTTGCGTCGCCCCCAGTTCGGGAACTACGATCTTGACACTTGTCCCTGTTTGTCCGGTGGGAATATCAGCATCTGTCGCCGAGGACGTAGCATTGTCCGTTGTCCATGCGTCTGCCGTGTCGTCAATGACAACCGTACTCGTGCTCGAATAGACAGCCCCAGCCCGGCCTGATATTTCAGCCATCGTCCTCTCCTATGCCGCAGCTTCGGTTAGTTCGCCGGTGCCCTGGAAGGTGTAGTTATAGGTAACCACATCATCAACAGGGGTGTTCACATCAATGGCTGTGATGATAGCTGTCCCCGTCCATACTTGGCTGCTCGTCTGACTCTCCAGCAGTTTCAAGTTTCCTGAGCCAGTGAAGCCAAGGGCCTGCGGTGCGCCATCCTTAAACCCCTCGAATGTCCCAGACCAGTCCGAGAGGCCGGGCGTGAACGTCCTCGGTGAATTGGTCGCCTGGCCGTTATCGAAGTCTGTCGTATCATGAACGTCGAGATTGTAGTTTAGTGTCCATGACTTGATGCCGATCACCTGCGACGAGCTGGCACCGAATTGCACCTCGCCTCCCCTTCCTGATATCTCTGCCATGATTCCCTCCTAGCTCCTAGCTTCCCTGTACGGGATTCTAAATGTCATTGCCCTGTGATGCCGCGGTGGCTCGATCTCTCTATCAAGAAGATCGGTCTCATTCTCAAGGTACACTCCCCCTATCTCGAACCCGCCGGCGCCACCTAATGTATCTGATGGTGTGAGATTGTAGAGTTCCTTCCTCACCGCCTCGGCTGTTTGCGAGACCGCACTGAACGTCTCCCCGTAGATCGATATCTGGAAGGTAGCGTCAACCAGCGTGCTCACATTATCAAAGGCGTACTCTCTAACTCCCGCGATTCTGAAGATGACGATATAGGGCTCGGGATTCGTTGTCGTCCCCGTCCAGTCCTGGGGTGCCTTGTTGTATTCAATCCTGGTTCCGACCAATGCAGTTACCGCAGCGTCGGTCTTGAGCTGCAACTTGATCGCCTGTTCCATAAGAGTCGTTGGCATTACTTCGCCCTCTGCCGGGCTACCTTCTCAATGATTCGCTTGAAGCCCTTAGTCAGCATGGTGTTGATGCGCTGCTGAGATCCAATGACGGCCGTCCTGAAGAACGGTCTCGGGCTCATCTTAACCGTCCCAAACTCCAACAGATGCGCGTGGGGGGCTCTACGGAAGTTGATCCCCGCCATGGCCAGGCCCACTTTCCGTGTACCTCGAGCAAGAACCTTCGCAATGATGCCAGCTTTGAGATTACCAGTTGGGCCTTGCGGCGCGTTCTCTCGAGCTGCATTGCGAATGACCTTGGCAGCACGGAGGAACAGACGTTCTATCTGCCGGCCCCTCACCGAATCGCCGAGCTTACGCAGCTTGCGTACCAGTTCCTCTTCGCCTTCTATCGTGGCGCCTTGAATCGCCATCAGTCCAGTGCCTCTTTGTACCAGATAACGAGTTCCCGATGTCTCTCTCCGGGGTCCGTGACAGATACGACCTCAAAGGTTCTATTTCCGAATGTCACCCTCATCGTCGGAAGAATACCACTGAGATATCTCACTCTCATTATCCCCGTTATCTCTGAGTTAAGTTGCTTCGCCTGCCAGAACTCCCGCCCGATACCAGCTGAGATGTTGGCCGAGACGGTTATTAGACCGGTGAACGTGTCGACCCTTTCATTCTGTGCATTCTCAACGAGAGCCCGCTTCTGAAACGTGACGCGGCTCCGCATCGGCCCTGCTCGGACCGGTTTACTTAAAGTCATAGACCCTATTCATGCTCAGAAGAGCATCCACCGCAAACGGTGCCTTTACAATCGGGGAACCCACCACAGTAGCTTCCCGGTTCTCGTAGAGATGCCCGATCAGAAGCCGTATTGCCAGGATAGTCTTAGCAGGGATGGCTGTCGCCGCAGCCCCATAGCCAGCAGTGAATCGTATCTTGACCCCGTTGACTGGTCTGAGTGTATCCTGGGGCCACTGCTCCCCATCGTTCAGCACGATTCTTCCTGGTTCGCTTATCGTGTCGACGAAGTACTTGCTCGCTGCGAACGTGGTCTCTGAATCATCGGTATCGAAGAAGCTCACAACGGGTGTTGACTCCCCACTCTGCAACTGAGGAAGCGGGATCTGAAGCCTGTCCGTCCGGGGGAAGGAATCAAGAAACAAATCCCAGACCTGTGTAATCAGCGCTCTCTTCTGGTAATCTTCTGCATACTCTCGAGCAGTGGCTATCAGGGCATCAAGTAAATCATCTTCCTCAGATGATGGGGAGAACTCCGTGATGGTTGCGGCGAAGTCGGCTACATCACCAGTGACCACAGCAAGCACCCTAAGCCACTGTCGGGTCCCGGTGTACTCTATCTCCTGAATGGCGTTGTCATTTGCTGTCGTGACGGCCGTGAACGCTCCACCGGTGACGTCCGTGAAGTCCGTGTTATTGTCAGAGTCCTGGAGCTTGGCGGCGTTCGATGCCGCCCCGGTGTACGTCCCCGAATTGAGATGCACCAAGACTTGATTACCAAGGACATCGACTCCGGTACCGGTGACTGTGCTTATTCCATGAGCGTCCGGTACGATGGTCTGATTGGGGGTCACGTCAGATGCCAGCGTAACACCACTGAGCCGTAACCAGTTCTTTACCTGAGTCTTGGTAACTGGTTCAACTGTTGGTTCGGTCTGTATCCGTAGTGCCACGTAGCCTCCCGATGAATCTTCGGATGGGAGACGGCATCATAGCCCGTTCTGGCGATCCGACCATCGTTGACTCGCGGACACCGGCCCTGCCGTCTCGCTCCTCGTCGCTCTCAGTGCGTCTAGTGAAGCGTCCCTTGCTATCTCTGTCCATTACGCTAGAGCGAGGACTTTCTCGTGCCACATCATCCCCATGATGAACGTCGGGGTGGCCGACGATGACAGGACATGAAGACCGATGATATGACCCGGAGGGAGGATCAAGCGCCCATCTACCCTTGCGAACATCTGCGTACCAGGTAGTGAGGCGACAACTGCGTGAGCCGTAGGTCCAATTGGCATCCAACCAATCGCCACTCCAGTCACCGCATCAAGCGCCGTGCCACCGATGGACTGCGTGACGACCGTTCCTACCTGGCCTGAGGTTGAACCGAGCCCGTTATTCTTCCGAGGTATCAGGACATCTACCGCCTGCGTGGTGACGCGGGTCTGACCTAACACGTAGATCATCCCCCACTGGCCGAAGGTAGCTGCCCCATTCCCAATCTGAAGGGCGAAGATGGCATCGATGATAACGGATGGCCCACCGTCGTCGGCACTATTTCTGAAGGCCGTATTGGTCGCAGTCGAGGGAAGGGACGTCACGGCCGCTACCGCTGTGCTATTACGGTAGAGGAACGACCCGGCCCTGGTGACATCCGTGTACTCAGCATCGCCCGCGGCTACCAGTGAATCACCGGCTGGGGTAGCTTCCGGCTCGATGGACTGACTTGGTTCCTCTCTGTTGATGAGTTCTATCTTCTGCAGCATGTTCTTCTCCTTTTACGCTACCAGCTCTAGTACTTTCTCGTGCCACTGCATTCCCACATTCCACGTACCTGTCGTGTGGGATGAGAACACGTTGATGCCGAACTGCCGGCCCGGCGGGATGATGAGTAGCCCGTCTACCGGTTCATATATGACCGCACCGACTAGGTCATCGATACCCGTGGTAACACTATCACCCCAGGGCATCCATCCAATAGTAACCCCTGTGACGGCATCAAGGATCGCCCCGCCGGCCTTCACCAGAGCGACCGTAGCTGTCTCCGGTCCCAGACCGTTGTTCTTGCGAGCGGTATCCAGCAGAGTGGTGAAGGGCGCGACCCTCGTCTGCCCCAGCACGTATACGATTCCATTCTGGGTAAAGTTAGTGCCGACGGTGATCTGCACCGCAAACAGCGAGTCGATGATGATGGACTTCCCACCATCGGGGGCGCTGTTGTAAATACCCAGACCAGCGGTTGTGGTCTGAAGGGTCTTGACCGGAGCCGTCGCCGTGGTGCTTCTGACAATGAACCCGGTACCGTGCCGGTTGACTTCAACGAACTCGGAATCACCCGCTGCGACCAGAGCGTCCCCGGCTGCATTGGCCTGAGCCCTGATGGGTCTACCAGTGGCTCTATTCTTTAGTTCTACCTGTGTTGGCATTTCGTTATCCTCCTGTTAATCCCTTGGTCCTACTAGCCTTCTACATCACTCACCGATACCTCCAGGCCGTAGCCCCTCTCAGCGATCAGGTTCGACCTCCGCATCTCTGCGAGCAAATGACCGGTGTTGGTGTTGAGCTGGACCAACTGACTACCGAGGGCGGTCAACTGGCTGTCGGCTACTTCCGTCCAACTGATCTCCGTGTTAGTACCGAGCAGTTCGGCCTTGAACTCTTTCCCTGAATCCAGTTCCTTCAGCTTGCTTCCGGCGTTGACACCCTCAGTTGGCTTGACTTCGTGGCTGTCGCCTTCGTAGACCTGGATGGTTGTTATCAGTCTATATGCCATTACTCTCTCCTACCCCTCACTGCCCCAGGGTGGTCAAGCCCTGGGGCAGGGGGGTAAAGCCCGCCCCGAAGGACAGGCTACCAGACCGTTATCGTGGCTGAGATGATACCCGTCTTCGCTGCCACGTCAGCCATATAGTTCTCGACGATGTGCATGGCATCTTCTCCGGTCACAGGTTCGGTGTTGGCGCTGGTTCCGGTAAACGCGTTGTAGGCTATGATGCCCGTGTTATCCGTCTTCATCTTCACGCTCAGCCCAGCAGCCTCGTCCGCATTCGATACGATGTTGCGGAGTATGACCATCCCGTTACACTTGACTGCGGTGGCTCCAATCGCTCCGCTGGTCTTCCAATCGCCAGCGAAGAGGTTGTCTCTGATTACTGTCGCGTCAGTATTCCCAGCGAACAGGATACAGTCGGTTGCTTCCCCACCAACAAGGCCTACAAACTGGTTCCTCTGGATGACCAGTCGGTCGGCAAGCGCAGCGACTGAGATCATAATGAGCGCGTCGAGGCCCGAGCCAGAATCAGCAAAGTAGCAGTCCTCAATCACACACCCGTTCCCCGCAGCTTCAACCTCGAGAATAGCTACATGGTCAGTGACGTTCGCAATGAAGCGAAGATTCTTGATCATGCAGCCAGCAGCCCCGATGACACAGGTTGCCCCATCATCCGTTAGTGTGAATGTAGGACGAAGATCACCCTCGCCGAGACCGATGAGGCTAACACCAGCCTTGCTTATATCCCACAGTTCCTGGTCGGTCCCTGCCGCTGTTTCAGCGTGACCTGGCATGATGTAGATGATATCCCCCTGACTAGCCGTGGCTTGAGTGATAGCGAATGCTACCGTCAGGAAGGGTACATCAGGGCTACTTCCCCCATTCGTCGCGTTGGCTGCGTTGGTAGCGCCCGAGTCCACGAAGTATCGGTCTCCAGTTGACAACCCCTGGTCTTCGACATTGAAGGCTGCACCAGAGGTCTTCCGAGTGAAGAAACTTGTTCCTGTTCCTATTGCCATGTCAGCCTCCTAGTCCGACCAGCTTACGACTGTGTTAGAGATAATCCCAGCGGCAGCCACAACGTCGGTCATGTAATTCTCAATCACGAACATCGCAGTGACGGTATTGATGCCTTCGACGCCGTTCTTCGATCCACCAATAGCGTTGTAGGCTATGATGCCCGTTGAGCTTGCGTTCATCTTGATAGCGAATCCGGCCGAGCCGTCAGCATTCGATATGACGTTCCCGTAAATCTGGAGCCCCGTCGACGCTGCGGCAGCCATTCCGATTGCCCCGTTCGTCTTCCAGTCGCCGATGAAGAGGTTGTTTCGGATGATGGTGTTATCTGACCCACCCGCAAACAGCATTGCCTCGGTGGCCTCACCTCCGACTGCCCCGCTAAAGTGATTGTCTTGAATGAGCAGACGATCAGCGTCCGTAGCTACGTCGATGAAGATCAAGCATTCGGCAGTGCTACTCGTATCCCTGAAGAGACAGTCCTTGACGGTGGTTCCTACTGCTGCCGCCTCAATCTCCAGCATGACCTTGTGGTCTGCTACGTTTGAGACGAACTGGAGATTGGAGATACTACAGTTCGCAGCACCAATAACACAGGTTGCATCAACGTGGGTGATGGTGAAGGTCGGTCGGTTGTCTCCCACTCCGAGGCCAACGACCTTGATGCCGGCGAGATCGAGGTCCCAGAGTTCGCCTGTCACTGCCAATGACTCAGCGTGTCCTGGCATAACGAAGATGATGTCGCCTTGGGAAGCGGTGACAGCTGCGCTGGAGAAGGCGAAGTCGAGAGTGGCGAAAGGTCCGTCTGGTGTCTTACCATATCCGACAGTATCCGAGGCGCCGGTCTGGGTTGACCCGACGAACCATACATCGCCCGTGGTGGTCTCGGTGGCTTCTATTGTATAGACACCGCCCAAGGTCCGTGAGAATAGTGGTGCTTTCCTTCCTCCGGCCATTTTAAGGGTTCCTCCTTATTCGGATTGACCTTTTGTAAAGGCCTCTATCTCCTCGTCGGACTTCCCGACGAGATGGTGGTAAGTTACTGCCGGTGGGTAGAGGGGTTTGCCACCAGTGTATTCAAGATACGTTTCGTCTCCGTTCTGGTATGCCCACTCTATCCACCGCCTGTGAACGTGTGTGATAACGAGTGGTGGTTGGATCGCTGTCCGATTGTCCTGAGTGATGAACTCCTCTGACAACGCCTCCACTGGTAACTGCCAATCCTTGATCTCCCATGTCCTCGAATCAGGGAAGGCAAGCTCGAACTCAGTACAGGCCCGTTTCAGTCTCACTTCGACATCGGGGGAGAGATGTTCATCTACTTCAAGCCTCACCTGCTCGTATCGCTCGAGACCCTGCTTTAGGCTCTCGGTGTAGAAGTATCCCCCGTACAGCCCAGAAACTGTGGTACGTCTCTCTATCCCACACTTGCTGGGTAGGTCTAACCTCAGCTCGACATCCAGGAGGGTGAAGAGTTCCTTGAGCGTCCTGGGCCTAACAACCACCTTCCAGCATTCCAGACACGCTTTGGGAATGAACTTGCGATGTCTTAATCCGATGATGTCGAATTGTATCTGGTGCCAGAGCTCACAGTTCAGATGCTCCAGAAAGTTCACATGATGCCAAGGTGACTCCGATGTCATCCCCGTATCTGCTTTGAGCTTTCCGTCTGGCTGGATGCGGTATGTTCCGTTGACGACCGCCGGCCCCATGAACTCAATGAGGTCCTGGTTTACCAGCTGCTCGAAGTAGCTCTGCTCTGAATTGTTAATGACCACGTCTTTACCCCCTCGTGTTGGGGAGGGGCACGCAGCCCCTCCCCCGCTCAACTTAGACCGCGCTAGGCGGACTGGCGCCCGAGTATCTGGGCTGGCTCAGGATTGCCAGCACTGCTCCGATGGTTGCGCCGCCGGAACTGTCAATCACGATACCGACGGTGTTGAAGTTCTTCTGCACGGATGATAGGCTACGACTGATGTCATCCGCATCGATGGGGATGATGTAGGTCGTGTTGGCGATTGCCTCAAGGTTGAATGTACCGCCTGTCAGGGTTGTCTTGACGTAGGTGTCATTGGCGATCGACGCCGAGGACAGGGCCGCGCCGTTGTGGTAGTAGTAAGCCTGTGTCGGAGCGGTGACGGTCTGGTTACTCGTGCCGGACGTATCCAGCGCCCTCTCGAACGTGATGCCGGTGGATGCAGCCGAGGTCACAGCACCGGTCATCAGCACGAGATCGACGTGGGCATAGTTGGCCAGACTCACATACTGGGCTGCCTTACCACCCGCCAATGAAACCGGCGGCACGAGGTTGACCACCTTCCATGATTCTGCCGCGAAGGGAATAGCCATTACCTTAACCTCCTCTTGTTATCTATCTCGCCGCCAGCGTTACGAACGGGCTGGTGGTCGTGGTGCCGTTCTTCGGGGTCAGGGGGGAACTCCACATCGACTGACCATCTGTCCGCAGCACCCACCTGAAGGTCATCTGGTCGGTGAGAAACTGCACGTGGATCGAAGAGGCTGCCTGTATGCCACCCTTGTCAATCACACCGTACTGGTTCATATCGGCGAAGATGATGTCACCCTTATCCCCGAGCGTCTGGCACTGCTCAATTGCAATGACCGGGCGGCCGAAGAGAGTATCGAATGGGGCGCCGGAGAGGCCGCCGGCGGGCATCCAGACCGGGATTCCACCCGTACCGACATCGAGTTCTAGTTGGTGAAGCTGGGGCTCGACATCGAGATGGACAAACCACACCGCATTGGCACGGCTGGAGGGATGCATCCGGTTCCGCATCTTCAGGATGTTCCGAGTAACAATCGTGTCTGCGACCTGGCTGCCTTCTTTGGGAACCGAGATCAGAGAGGCCGAGTTGGTGCTCAGGATTCCGAGAGGATCACCAGCGCCTGAGCCATTGATCCACGCATCGTCCATCTGGAAGGCGAACTCTTCGGTGAAGGCCATAGAAGCGACACCGCTGAGGGCCACCGCGTCCTGCATCAACTCATCGGTGGCATACATGAGACCGATGAGTTTCTTGAGCGTCCATTCCATCTGGCGGATCTTCGGCTTGGTCGGTGTCTTGGTCTGTCCTTCATCCATCCAGAATGCCTCTACACCGCCGAACCTAGAGCCGTTGGCCCTGCTCGTCTCGTCGATGGCGTTCATCTTCAGCCCGTTCTTATCGGGGCCGATGGGCAGGCGTCTGGTTCGACTCGATACCGCGCCAGTCGTATGGGCAATGCTGAATAGTTCGGCGGCAAAGTCCTTCTGCACTAGGAACCCACCGTCTGAGGGGATGGTCTCCCCCATGCCGAGGATGGCGCGGTTCTCAGCGGTCAGCCGGGGATCGGGCTCACCTGTGGTCGTCCGCTTCATGACGGCGATCATCTGCGAGCCGAGGTCGGGGAACCGCTTCTCGGGCGGGCCGAGGGATTCCTGGTACCGAAGCTCTGTCCGGTGTTCCTCATCCTCGGTGTGCTCCGCTTCGATCTCACCGACGTTGAGGCCTTCCAGTTCGACCATTCGGTCTTCGGCCGCTTGGACACGCCCGATGTTGGACTTCAGTTCATCGAACCGCTTGGACTCGTCCTCGGTCAGGTTGCGTTCCTCCGACATAGCAAGTTCGTTGAGTTTGGTCAACTCATCCACCATGCCGGCGCGTTCGCGCTTCATTTCAAGCACGCGTTCGTTTGACATATCTATCCTCCTACTTTGATGATATCGAGAAATCTCTGAAGCTCATTCCGACGCACTGGGTCGGTTTCTTCCGGCAACTCTGGCACCGGTAGATAGCTCCTCAAGGTCTCGATGGTATCTTCTATCAGTTTGTATTCTGCTTCACTCACTGGTAGTCCGTGGTCTCTCTTGGTCATGGCGCTGAGCACGGCATCCCAGTCAACATCAGTATCTGTCATGCTCCGGGCTTTCACTGACGTCTGCGGGTAGGCCGGGAACGTGACAGGTGACACATCGAACAGGTTGACCTTGCGTAATGTCCTCACAGGGGACTTGGTGTCTTCACCTTCCCAGGAGTCGTCTACCATCTCAAAACCGAAAGACATCTGGGTGATATCCCTCCGCTTGATCTGTGTCCTCAGGTCGTTCGCCCATGTAGTATCAGGTGGGGTTATGGCAACACGAAGTCCTTTGCTATCCTCCTCAAGAGTGAGAGTGTTGTTGCGAGTGCGCCCGAGAACCATGCTCGGGTCGTGGTTGAACAGGGCGCGGATATCACCGCTCTTGATGGTGTCAGTGAAGGCTCCGGGTGCGACGATTTCCCTGAACCCCAAGAAGCCGATGGGGAGGGACTTGACATTGAACCGCGCTGCATATCCTGTGATTGTCGCTTCGCTCTCATCGTCAACCCGTAGCTCCATCTCTTCGGGAATATCGTATGTCCGTTGTTCTCTGCCTGAAGGCTTCACGGCGTTATCCTCCTTGGACTCGTCCCACTTGGAGTTGCAGACAGCGAGGCGTTGGTCTGTATCATCGAACTCTGTTGCTTCACTCATACACCTATCTATGAAGTCTTCCTTGCTCTCATCTGCGTTTGGTTCCGGCAGTGGCATCCTTCTCCAAAACAAACAGAGGCAACCGTTTCCAGTTGCCTCCGTTATCGGTCGGCCTTGCTGAGGGTTAGCCGAACAACTTAAGAACTACCCCATTTGTAAGCATCGCCTCAGCGTTCCTATTCTATTGTGCTGGCGCCTCTGTCTCTTGCGTTATCCCCACCGGGGCGCATCATCAGTGCCCACCAGCTTAGAGTTCTTCCTTCTCCACTCCCTTTAGGATTCGGACGGGCTTCCCTTGATGCATGACAATCGTGATATCGCCATAGGGAATCTTCCGCAAGCGCTCTATCAACTTGCGTTCCTTCTCCGTCACCTCTAGTTGTATCATACTTATTACTTGCCTGTCAAGTAGCGAGGTCTATCTGTCCATCTTGGCTTCGGGTGCAAACCGAGGGCCACCCTTGTCATCGTGTTCTTCTGGGTATGCGGCAGAGACGCCTTCACCAACCGTCTCAAGGTCGGGTTCGTCAAACGTCTTGGTGTCTGGCAAGACATTATCCCCCGTAACGGGTGGCTGCACCGTCACCCTGTCGCACCCTTGCAGATAGTGATGCCGGGAAACTGCAACACCGAAGAATCCCGACATCCTGTCACTGACTCGTTCCCCTAGTACTATTGCCATGATTACCCCCCTTATTTATTAGTTGCCAACGTTATGTCAGCAATCCCACCGAAGTAGCTACGTGAGACGCAACAGAATCGCCAAGGAGCTGTGTCTCATCTATCGCAATAGACGATTCGTTCTCTTTCATATCGTAGTGTTCTGCCAGGTCGCCTCCCAGGTAGACGGCATCCTCAACATATCTAGTGACAAACCCATCCGTCTGTATGTCTATATGTCTAGACATCTCCGCACTCATCTCTACGGGCTGGCCGCAGGCTTCCAGTGCTGCAACCGCGATCGCTTCCATGTACGTTCTTAGATGACCGGCTGATTGTTTCTTAACCAACTTAACCAACTCGGTTTCATAATAGGTGCTGCGCCAACTCTGGAAGCCCGGCTTGCCTTCATGCTTCAACATCTCCCGTCTCTCTGCCCTGATGAGACGAACGACAAGGTCCTCGAAGGAAGGCAAGAATGCCTGACGCAACCTATCCTTCATCGGCATATGTAGACGAGCATTGTCCTCGGGCGAGGTTTCCGTGTCCACATCATCTTCGGCCGGCGCAGTCAGGCTCTCGAAGTTGAGAGGCTTGAAGTACTGATCCCCACCGTCAATCGGGTTCATGTCCTCTTTGTCTCTGATGTCATTAGGCGAGAAGGCACCGACCTGGAAGAGGGAATTGTAGAAATCGCCTCTCTCTTTGGGTGTTCCCCTCAGTAGCGCTTCAACAATAAACTTGATGAACAGTGATTGTCGTTCATTCGGGCCGAGCAGCTTCTTATCCATCCCCTGCTCCCACCGGAAGAACCACGGCAGCATGGTAAAGCGGACGAAATTGATGGACTGCTCGGTCACATTAGAGAACGTAGCCTTTGACAGTTCGCCGATCATGGATGGGGGGATGTTGAAGATACGGGCGACCTCCTCGACCTGGAATGTCCTTGTAGCAAGGAACTGGGCATCTTCGGGGTCGATGCCGATCTTGGTATAGGTCATCCCTTCTTCAAGGACAGCAACCCTCTGCGCATTCGACAAGCCGGCTTGCGTTTCAGTCCACGCCTCACGCAACCTTGTCTGCGCCTCTTTCGATAGAGACTGCGGGTGCTGAAGCGCACCACCGGGAACAGCGCCGTTGCCGAAGAATCGGGAGCCGAACTCTTCAGTGGCTAGACCTAATGCTATGGCCTGACGATGGAGGGCCACTGGGGACAGCCCCACAATCCCATCTCGACTGAACCCGCGGATGTGCAAGACCCTGAAGGATGGGAGAGTGACAGTCTGCCCGGTATCGGGAATGAGGATGTCGTAGAATATTTGGCCCTCTATTCTCTTGACCTTGATACGCGACCAAGGGATAGGCCAGAGTGCTTCTATCCTACCGGTCCGCTGGTTGAACACAATCTCTGAGGCTGCATTACCCCACCCGAGCAGCCAGCCCATCTGGCTCTCCCGCCACTCGAAGGATGTCATCTCGGGGTTGGGGGCACTGTGGAGAATGTCGAACAGCGGGTTGGCCCTTGCCTCAACCTTGCCTCTCGGGGCGACTCTCTGGAACAGTTTGAGGGGAACTTCCGCAAGTGTCTGAGAGATAAGGGTGATGGCATTCCATACGGCCGTATTCTCAAGACTCGATTCCTCAGATACATTAACACCAGATGCAGTAGGTAGACCGGTGAACATGACGTCTAGTTGCCTATCGAAGTCAGCCAGGGAATGAAGCCTCGATTCCCGCCTGTCCATCATCCTCCCAATGATACTCATGGCCTACGCTCCCTTGCGATCCACACAAGCCCCAGGGCTAGAAAGCATAGACCAAGTGCTATCAGTACCCATTGATAACCATAGAAGCCAGCACCAACCGCCGGCAGCACGAACCCCAGTAGTAGAGCGATGTCTGTGAGAGAGACGTTAATCTTCATCAGGCTCCTCTTCTGGTTCCCCACCCAGTATCATCAGCCCTTCTTCTTCATACTTGCTTGCGTGAGTCTCGTGTCTATCGGCTCGGTCTATCGCCATGATGCAAGCCACCACACCGTCGATCTTCTGGACTGCCTTCTCTTTGTTGGGTTTATAGTTCCCAGCGGCATCCTGCTGGATGACCATGTTGTCGACGTTCCACCGTAAGACGGGATTGTTACCATGGCGAAGACATTTGGATAAGGCAAGTCGTTCTATCTGTTTCGTAGGCGCCGACATGGAAGCGAAGCCTTGGCCGAAGGCTACCATCTTGAAGTTGGCCTTCTCTAGTGCTTGCGTTAGTATGACTGCTCCCCATCGGTCGAATGCAACCTCTTTGATATTGAAGGACTCTCGATCAGCCTTTAAGGTCTCCTCAATGAACTCGTAGTCAATGGCGTTCCCTTCGGTAGTCTGAACCCATCCGTCCTTCACCCATTGACTGTATGGTACCTTATCCTTGCGTTCCTTATCCCGCATGGTATCTTCGGGAATCCAGAACCGCATAAGGATATCGTAGACACCATCATCAGAGGGAAAGATATACGCGAGAGCGGTAAGGTCGGTTGTGGAAGACAGGTCAAGCCCAGCATAACATTCCCTTCCTTGCGTCTCCCCTACATTATCGCCGCAAGCATCCCATTTGTCAAGAGGCAACCACCGAGCTTTAGCGGATGTCCATTGATTGAGTCTCAGACGTCTAAATGAGTTCTCTTTAGCGGGGGTGTCTATGGCAGCCTGGCAGGCTTGCCGGACCTTCTCTATATCGATGATATGGCCCATCGACGGATTGACCTTGAGCCAGTTCTTCTCTTTCTTCCAATCGGCGTTCTCGGGTAGATTATAGAGCACCGGGTAGATGGTGGGATTCTTGATCACCCCTTCCTTGACCTGGCGGGCGATCTCGTGTTGTTCCCAGCATATCGAGTTCTGATCATGACCGGCAGTGGTCATCTCCCACGCGAGCGGCTGCCGGCGGGCATCTCCACTGAACTCAGTTAAGGTATCGAACAGAAGGCGGTTGGGCTGAGCGTGGAGCTCGTCGAAAATCACCCCGTGTGAGTTGAGACCGTGCTTTGTCTTGTCTTCCCTGGAGAGGACACGGTAGTAGCTGTGGGTCTTTGCAAAGACCAGTCTCTTAACGGAATCGACAATCGTCAGCCGTCTCATCAGTGCATCGGACTGTTCGACCATCTCTTTAGCTACATTGAAGACGATGCCAGCTTGTAGACGGTCGGCCGCGGCTGAGTAGACCTCTGCGCCTATCTCATCATCAGCAACAAGCAAATAGAGTGCAACGCCAGCACCGAACTCCGACTTGCCATTCTTCTTGGGGATCTCAATATAGACGGTGTTGTATTGACGATACCCATTAGGCTTGAGCGTACCGAAGACCTCAATCATTATCTCTCTCTGCCAGGGAAGAAGAACAAAGGGCTCCCCCGCCCACTCCCCCTTGGTATGCTTTAAGAGTTGGATGAAGTTGATTGCTCGGTCGGCTGCTTCTTGACTAAAGGGCATGGCGCCTTGAATTGAGTTGCCGATAGGCATTGATACCGAAGAAGCCGAGGCGGATAAGGATGTACCACTCAGGCGGCATCTTGTGCCGCTGGAGACCCCATCTCCACCAGCCCTTCTGTATCCTATATGGGCCGTACTTTATCCAGTGCATCTTGCCCCCTATCTACTACTTCTCTACCAGCTACCGGTTGTCGCAGGCACGCTAATATCCCGGCGCGTCGCGCATGAAGATAAGACAACCACTGACCTTCGGTCCTTCGTGTTGCTGTCACTTCAATTGTGCCCAACTCCGGGTGGTCTTCACAATGGCACCTCACATAGTCTAGCAGCGTTATCTTATAGTCACGAAGAGGCGCACAGGCATCTATGACCTGACCTTGCACCTGCCTCTTGATCTCATCTTCCAGCTCGGGAATACCCATCATCGAAGCGCGACATTGCAACTTCATCTCTACCCCTCTACTTCTTGGCTAAACATTCAGGGCCATTACTGTCTGTGATAACCGCTTCACAGCCATCTCGCAGTATTCCTCTTTTATGTCAATGCCAACTGCCTTTCGGTTCAGGTGCTTCGCTGCTATCAGTGTCGTGCCAATGCCCATGAATGGGTCGAATACGTGGAAGTCGCTGAACTGATTGACCAGCCAGATAACGTGCTCAAGCCGACGCGGGGCAGGATGAGGCAGGGATTCATAGGCGGCCGCCGTTGCCTCTTTGCGCCGTGTCTTCGCCCCAACGCCACGATGAAGTCCCCTGTCCAGCCTACCACTCCGGCACATCCCCGACATGACCTGGCGCCCTTTGACGAACGCCGGCGGGACACCGAAGGCATAGGCTACATCACCAGTGTAGAGCAGTCGCCCCTTGTACGACGGACGGGCGTAGTCCAGCCAGCACACACGGAGAAAAGGAAGCGCCTCGGGCACTCCGCGAAGGAACCGCACATCTGAGTCACACCCCAGCTGGACAACCAGGCGGTCAATCGTATCGGGCAGGGCTTGGCACATATCGGCGAACAGTTCCGCAGGGTCTTCAGTCCGCCACTGAGGCAGACTGTTGGGCCACACAGGATCGGTGATTACCGTCTCGAAGCCTGACAGTTCCGGTAGAATCTCCCGGCAGTCGCCCAGATAGATTGTGATGCCGCCCTCCTCGTAGTACGGCTTCAACGTTCTGCCCCTGCTGCCTTCATAATCTTCTGGACCTCATTCTTCAGAAAGTCCTTCTTAGTATAGATAGCCCTACGGAACCTGTCCTGTCTCATCCTCTCACCAAAGAGAATCATCAGCTTCCCTACGGCTACTTCCTTCTCTCCGCTCATACCCTCACTGTCTTGATGGCGATCTTTGCCATCTGCTCGTCGGTGAATCCATACCGGCGCTGATAATCGTCATACTGCCTTGGGTGCAATACCATCCTACCGGCCAGCTTGTGCGATTGCGGACGCCCCTTGTCTTGCCCGCCCGTGGGCGATGTTGCCTTGTCGTGCCTAGACGGTGTACTCATGCGGTCGGCCTGCACACCAAGACCATAACCAGCACCACCAGTATAATCAAAGCAGCCAGAGCGACGTCGCGTAGTAGTCTCAATTCTTCGCCTTCCCTACTCGTCTACCTAACAGCTTCTCCATCTCATCTTCACCAGGAGGGACCAAAGGAACCTGCATCTTCCCCCTACTACTAGGAGTAAGACCAAACTCGGCACAGAACATCCTGACCTGTTTCAACGAGTCCTGAGCTATCTTGACCTCAGGGCGGACCTCTATCTTGTGATCGATAGGCTCGCCCTTGCGGTTGAAGACCTCATATTCATAGGTGAAGCCATCCTTCAAAACAACGGATTCAGCCCTCACCCATCTACTATACGCGGCACAGTACCCCGCTAACGCAGTCTTGTCGACCTTACTGAGCATCCCCACTTCATGTAATCTAGGGCATACCAGCTTCCACTCTTTCTTGGCCTCACTATCAAGCCACCTGGGACACGCCGGCTTCTCGGGATCTGGTTGAGGTCCATCACTTATAGGACGGTGCCCCGGATTCCCCTCGAGTCTCTTGGCTGCTGCTGTCTTCCTAGGTGGTGGCATTCTCTATCTCCGCTATGGCTTTGAGAATGGGATATATCTGCTGAGGCGGTACGGCATTCCCAAGGGCCATGAGTTGTTCCTTACGATGCGGTACGCCCTCGGCTATTCGGGGGAGTCCGTCCTCCCAGGTTCCGGCGGCCCATCGTTCTCGATGTCCAGCCAGCCCGGCGGAAAGCCCATCATGCTGCACACCCACGCTGGGTTCAACTGCCCACCAGGACTCGCCACGTCTCTCAGTGGGTCGCCCCTGGAATGTTCCATCCGGGTCTTCCCCGCTTCGGTGTCCCCGTAACCCGTCCTGTAGTCTGTCACTGTTGGCGTCGGTAACATCGCCGCTCCCGTCAGGTGGCTCGGGTCGGTCATGCCGGGATGCTCGCCGTATATCGCTCGTGGTGTCGGCAACAGTCGATTCGCTTCCTGAACCGTCTCCGGCAGATTCGCCTCGCCCGTCTCCATCCGTCGGCGCGTCGTCTCCGTCGCCGATACTGCACCCTTCCAGTCTGCCGCCCTCGCTGTCGGCCACATCGCAACTTCCCTGCCCAGACCTGCACTCCCCTCCGTTCCCTTCGCATTGCCCCGCCGTATCCGCC
>SDBV01002811.1_pt1 | contig 25961 bp, 21 predicted proteins | sample 2277081 | NCBI WGS metagenome assembly SDBV01 (sample SAMN10402039, study PRJNA504765) | marine sediment metagenome | isolation source: marine sediment core GS10_PC15, 223 cmbsf | place: Arctic Ocean: Southern Knipovich Ridge | collected 2010 | reverse complement strand
TTGGCCAGTTCGGGGCCGCCGGTTTCGACGATGCGGCCGTCGAGGATGACGTGGGTGTAGTCGGGCTGATTGTATTCGAGTAGTTGTTCGTGGTGGGTGATGATGAGGATTCCCATTTGCCGGTCGCCGATCTGGGCGATGCTGCGGCTGGCCGCACGCACGGCGTCGACGTCCAGCCCGCTGTCGGTCTCGTCGAGGATGGCGTACTTAGGCCGCAACATGGCCATCTGCAGGATCTCGGCCCGTTTCATTTCGCCGCCGGAGAACCCGTCGTTCACGTAGCGTCGGGCGAACTGCTGATCGACCTTCAACTGGTCCATTTCCCGGCGGAGTTCCTTGCGAAATTGCCGCATGGGGATCAACTCTTCGCCTTCCTTGCGCTCGGGTTGGCGGACGTTGGTGGCTGCATGGCGTAGGAAGTCGGCCATCTTGACGCCGGGGATGGTGATCGGCCGCTGGAAGGCCATGAATAGTCCAGCGCGTGCCCGCTGGTGCGGTTCGAGGGCCAGCAGGTCGATCCCGTCCAGCTCGATGGTCCCGCCGGTGACCTGGTAGCCGGGATGACCCATCACGGCAAAACCGAGCGTACTCTTGCCCGAACCGTTGGGACCCATCAACGCGTGGATCTCGCCGCGACGAAGCGTTAGAGAAACTCCCTTGAGAATCGGCTTGCCTGCTACCTCAACGTGCAGATCGCGAATCGTCAGGGAGTGGTTCATCGGACGGCTCCTCCGACTTCTTGGAAGAAGCGTCGGTCACTTCGACTTCGAGATAACCGCTGGACTGCGGCAGGGGTAACTCGTCGGGGACCTTGGTGCCGGCTCGGCCGAAGCTGCCGATCCAACCGGTTCCCTCGGCCAACGGCCTCTTGGCGATCCGGTGCCCCTTGATCTTCTCTTGCAACCGCATGAGCCCTTCCAAGAGCGACTCGGGCCGCGGCGGGCAACCGGGAATGTAGACGTCCACGGGCACCACCAGATCGACGCCCTTGACCACATGGTATCCATGTTCGAAGTACGGCCCGCCGCCGATGGCACAGGCACCCATGGCGATCACGTATTTCGGATCGGGCATCAGGTCGTACAAGCGTCGCACCCGACTCGACATCTTGTAAGTAACCGTCCCGGCCACGATCATCAGGTCGCTTTGTCGCGGGCTGGCCCGAAAGGCGCCGGCGCCGAACCGATCCAAGTCGTAGCGGCTCGCCCCGGCCGCCATCATCTCGATCGCACAACAGGCCACGCCGAACGTCATCGGCCAGATGCTCGCCTGCCGAGCCCAGTTGATCGATTGCTCGACCGTTGTGGTCAGTACGTTTTCCTCGAACCGGCCTTCGATCCACGGTTGCGTCATCGGTCTTCCTATCGGGTAACTTAGTCCACGAAAGTCGAGAGTCCAGCACCTCCGGTTCCGCGGCGGTCCTGGAATTCTGCATCCTCTGATCGGCTTTAGTATACTCGTGATTCATTTTGCTTGAAACCGGCACCCTTTCCCACCGTCAAGGCGGCATTGGGTTAGCTCGATGTCGTGGGCCAAAAGCTCCGAAAATAGCTGTTTTTCCATCTGGCAGATGCCGCGATCCTGCTCGGCCAGAGAGGGGTAAGGGCAAGCGTGGGCCGTCATGACCGGTTGGCCGTCGGAATCGTCGACCGAGACGGGAATCCGACGCTTGGCCAGCAATTCGCCGACGGATCGCATCCGCTGGGCCGTGGTTTCGCCCTGGATCTGGTCGGCATACTTCTCGGCCAGCACCTTGGCCACGCGAGCGATCATCTCGGAGCGAACCGCGTGATCTTCGATCGTGGCGATCGCCCTCCACAGCGCCAGGGCCAAGTCGGTGAAATTCGAGCCGGTCAGCCGTACCCCCTCGTCGGTCAAGTGGTAGAGGTGTCGTGGACGTCCCCGGCCGTGCCGAATGGTGTCACGCTGGATCAGTGCCTGGGCCATCATTCGCATCAAACGCTGGCGGACGGCCGTGGGAGTGACTTCCAGGACCTGGGCCAAGTCACTGACGCTCATCGGCCCGGTGGATCGCAACAGGTCGAGCACATCTGCATCGGAATGGGTAGATGTTGCACTCATCGAAACACCACTTTTCTCTTTCCGCTGGTCGAGTCGGACTTCTTCGGGCCCGACTAACTTATTATATATTTAAGTCAACTATAGCTGTCAAAAATATCATCTCCGGGCCATGCCTATGCCGTAAGCTGTTGACAAGACAGGCTTTTTTGGGCTAGAAGGGCGTATTCGGCCGATGTTTTGTCGGAATCGGGGGAATGGCCTTCCAGAGCGGACAGTTAGGTTTCCCAGCAGAACCCCCCTCCAACGGGTTAGTGGAGCATTATTATGACACGTCCAGCCCATTTCGCCGTGCTGTGCCTTCTGCTCGTGATGGGGCTGGTGCTGGCGGCAAGTCCGGTAGTTTCGGCCGAGACGGAGCCGATTCCGTCGGAACAGGCGGCCCAGCAGGCGGAAAGCCAGAGTTGGCAGGAAAAGCTCGACAAGTTTTTCGGCAAGTATCTTGTCAAGCCCCTGGATAAAGTGCTGTTCTTCGATTTCTGGACGGAGAGATGGCTCCTCCCCCGGGATCTGCCCGAGGTGACCTGCCCGGAGTGTGAAACGCACTTCGTCACCGCCGAGAAGTGGCCCGAGATGCCGCGGCCCGCCGAGGTCGATTGTCCGCAATGTGGCCAGGGCAAGATCAGGACCACCAAGGGGACGAAAGTTCCACTGGTCGTCGTTTGGCTATTTTTGGGGGCGATCTTCTTTACGTTGCGAATGGGGTTCATCAACGTTCGGGCCTTCTGGCACGGTCTGCGGTTGGTCCGCGGCGACTACGACAATCCGGACGAGACGGGCGAAGTCTCTCATTTCCAGGCCCTGGCCTCGGCCCTGTCGGCGACGATTGGTCTGGGTAACATCGCCGGCGTGGCCATTGCCGTGGGGACCGGCGGACCGGGGGCCCTGTTCTGGATGATTGTGGCCGGCATGCTGGGAATGAGCAGCAAGTTTGCCGAATGCAGTCTCGCCCAGATGTACCGCAAAGTCCTGCCCGACGGGACCGTCTCCGGAGGACCGATGCGCTATCTGTACGCCGGGCTGAAGGAATTGAAGATCTTCGGCGTCCCGCTGACACCGCTCGGCGCCGTGCTGGCGGTGATCTTTGCCCTGTTTTGCATGGCAGCCTCTTTCGGCGGCGGTTGCGCCTTCCAGGTCAGCCAGTCGCTCGGCGCGATTCGCGAACAGGTCGGCTCGCTCGACCCGGACGCTTGGATTCTGGCCGAAAATCGCCTCGACTGGATGTACGGGCTGCTGATGGCCTTCTTCGTGGGGTTGGTAATCATCGGGGGCATTCGCCGGATTGCGGCAACGGCCGAGAAGATCGTCCCTCTGATGTGTACCGTCTACGTGCTGACGACCTTGTATATTCTCGTAGCCAACTACAGCCAGATCCCTTGGGCGTTCGGGGTGATCTTAACGGATGCGTTTGAGTGGGATTCGGCCTACGGCGGTTTCCTCGGCGTGCTGGTGATCGGTATTCGCCGGGCCGCGTTTTCCAACGAGGCCGGGGTCGGGTCGGCCGCCATTGCCCATGCTGCCGCCAAGACCGAGGAGCCGATCCGTGAAGGCATCGTCGCTTCCTTGGGCCCGTTCATCGACACCGTGATTATCTGCACCATGACCGGGTTGGTGATCGTGATTACGCAAGCCTACTCGAATCCCGAGTACGCGCAATTGATTGCCGCCAATGACGGCGCCGCCTTGACCTCCAAGGCGTTTGCCAGCGAGGTTTCCTGGTTCCCATGGATCCTCTGTCTGGCGGTCGTTCTGTTCGCCTACTCGACGATGATATCCTGGTCGTATTACGGCGAGCGGTGCTGGTCGTTTCTGACCGGCAACCGGGCGCCGCTGGCGTACCGAATCGTTTTTCTGATGTTCGTTGTCCTAGGGGCCGTGGTCACGGCCGACAACGTGCTGGAATTCTCGGACCTGATGATCCTTTCGATGGCCTTTCCCAACATCCTCGGCGTGGCCCTGCTAAGCGGCAAGATCCGCCGCGCCTTGAACGACTACTGGGGGCGTTACAAATCGGGAGAGTTCGATCTGGATTAGCTCGGCGGGGCGTGACACTCCTATGGCAAAAAACCGGTAAGGAAGGGCAAAAGATGCACTGGTTACCCCGAAAGTTGGTTGTGGTACCGATCGATTTCTCCGACGATTCGTTTGCCGCCTTGGAAACGGCCGTCGAACTGGTCGACGAACCGGCCCATTTGCAGGTGATCCACGTCCTGCCGTTCCTCGAGGCCAACGACCCGGGCGTGATCTGGGCAACGGTCGACGACGAAAGCCGCGTCGAACATGCGACCGAGGCGATGTACGCGGAACTGACCAAGCGAGGACACCAAGGGCTGGAAGTGGTCATTCGTTTCGGCGACCCGGGCCACGAGATCGCCCAATATGCCGAAGAGATCGCAGCCGGATTGGTCATCGCCTCCTCGCACGGCAAGTCCGCGCTGAGGCACCTGCTGATCGGGTCGGTGGCCGAACGCGTGGTTCGGTTGGCGAAGTGTCCGGTGTTGGTGTTGAAGAAGTGATTCCCGGTGCACTGCAAAGCCGCAAGCGGCTTCAGTTGGGTTGGGGGAAGAGCTGTTCGATGGCTTCGGTGAATTCGGCGGGGGTTCCTGCGTGGCTGACGCGGGCGCGAAATGCTCGGGCGCCGGGGCGGCCTTGGGCGTAGCAGCAGGCGTAACGTCGCATCAGGATCGTGCCCTTGACCGGACCGAAACGCTCGGTGATCAAACGGTAGTGGTCCAATAGGACTTGGCGTTGTTCGTCCGGGGTCGGATCGGCCGGGATCGGTTGGTCTGACAGGGCAGCCTGAACTTGACGAAACAACCAAGGGCGGCCCAAGGCGGCTCGACCGATCATCACGCCGTCGACGCCGTAATGATCAAATGCCTCGACCACGTCCTGCGGCGTGCGCAGGTCGCCGTTGCCGATCACGGGAAGGCGTCGCAGATGGGACTTCACCTCCGCGATCTTGTCCCAGTCGGCGTGGCCGGCATACTTCTCAGCGGCCGTGCGACCGTGGATGGTGATCGCGGCCCCGCCGGCCGACTCGACGGCCTGAGCCACGTCGACGGCCGTGATGCGCTGGCGGTTGGGGCCTAAGCGGATCTTGGCCGTCACCGGCACCGGATGGCAGGCTTGGGCGACCATGGCCACGATCTCGCCGATTCGATCCGGGAATTGCAGCAAGTAGGAACCGCTTTGGGCCTTCTCGGAAACGTCGCGGACCGGGCAGCCGAAGTTCAAGTCGACCACGCTGACGTTCCACCCACGAACCAGACGCAGACCGACATCGGCAAGCTGGTGCGGATCATTGTCCCAGATCTGCACGGCCAGGGGCCGCGGCTCTTCTTTCACCCCCCAGAGCCGCTCGGGCGGATCCTCGCTGCGGCGCTCCATTTGGAGCAATCCCCGAGCGCTGACCATCTCGGTGGTCGAGAGCCCCACGCCGCCGAACCGCCGCGTGATCTGCCGATAGGCGAAGTTCGAGAACCCGGCCATGGGCGCTTGCAGCACGGGTGGATCGATTCGTAGCGACCCGATGTGAAGCGCGGTTGCAAAGCGATTATTCGTCAATCGCCACCTTCCCGTGGCACGATTCCACTACTGCGGGACCAACATCGTGAAGAGTTGCTCGCTGGAGGTCTCCGGCGGCAGGACCGCCAGGGTGTAGTGGGCAATCGCCGTGTTGTACTTGGTCAGTTGGCCTAAGAATGCCAGCGTCTGCTCGGTTTGATGGTTGACGGTCCGAACCGTTCGCCGGCTATCCGGCCGATCGCTCTCGGCGGCCTTGGCCACGGCGGCCGCGTGCTGCCGGGCACTCTTAGCCAAGGCGGGGATCACGGCCGTCAAACGCCGCATCGGCCACGACGGGGCAAGTTGCCCGTCGAGTTTCAACGGATAGGGCCCGGCATGGGGTGTGGTGCTGGGGACCGGATCGGCCGCGCCGGCCGGTCGGTTCATTTGGGCCGCCAACGCGAATTGCGACTCGATGGCCGACGCATGCGCCTCGCTCGCCGCGGCTTCGGCCGCCAGAGTGGCCGAGCGGAGTCGACACGTCGACAAACGGTCCTCGGGCGAAACGTCGATCGCGTCGAGCATAGCCGCGTGCCGACGCAGGGTCTGATATCGGGCGATCCTCTCGCCGGCTCGCCAGTAGGCCTCGATCAAGGATCGTCGTCCTTCGACGGCCTGATGCGCGAGGCACTGCCGCAGACTGAGCGGTTGGCCCCATGCCGGCTCGAGTTCCTCGCGGCCGTACAAGGCCTCGGCCAATTGCTCGGCCGAAACGTCTGCCTTGACGCCAAGGTCGTCATTCCCGGCAGCGGATACCGGCTTGTTGAGCGTTCGTACCTGGGGATCGGTTGCCTCCCTTTCCACCGGAACCATCGGCCGCGCGGGCTCGGTGTCGGTCGAATCGTCGCTCTGCGACTCCGGCTCCCGAGTGCTTTCGGACGGCAACCAGCCCGACTCGTCGTCGGAGGACTCTTTCTGCCGGGCCTCGGACCGCTTGGCCCGTGTGGGAACTTTTGCCCCATTGCGTTGTGCGGGCGTGGGTACCGGTTGATCGTAGGAGACCGGTTGGAGGTCGGACGGTTTGATCAACATGCGAACCAGTCCCTTGGCCGGAGTTCCCGGCGGCGCTACTAACAAGGCATAGGCGGCAATGTCGTGGTTGTATCGGCAGACGGTCGCGATCAAAGCCTGGCGTTGTTTTCGGCATCGTTGCATGCACTGTAGCAGGTCGGCCAATTCAGTCTGATCTTCCTGAAAGGCGTTCGAAGCGGCTTGTTTGGCCTCTTCGGCCGCCCGAACGGCCCCGGCACGATGCTCGATCGCTTGACGTCGAAGGGGTAAGGTTCGATCGATTCGCACGGCCAACGCGGGCGCGGTCCGTGGCGAGAAGAGCCGGTCGAAATGGGTCCGATACGCCCCGACGTGTGGCCGATCGGCCGGCAGGGGCAGCGGCCCGCCGCTGGCCATGAGCACGCGGGCGGCCAACGCGTGCTGGGCTTCGAGGGCCTCGGCTTGGGCTTGTTGCAACATGGCCCGGGCCGAGGCCTTGGCCGTTTCCAACTCCGGGACGATTTCCGCTTCCGAGGGCACCTGCCGCAACTGCATTTCGTAATCGAAGCAGAAGCGGTAATTGGCCACCGCCTCGACCAGTTGCCAATAGGCTTGCACCGATTCGCGTTGCTGCCGCCGGTCGACCGAAGCCCCCAAGGCGGCCGTCAAGCTCAGCGGTTGCCCCGACAATGCGGCTTCCGCGGGCAAGGTCAGTGCCTCGTCCACCAATTGCGGCGGGTTCAGTCGAGAAACGTTCGACCCGTCTTCGACGAGCAGGTCGATGGGGACCGCACCCGGCTGCGGTTTGGTGATCGGCTGCGTGGTGTCGGGCACTTGCAGTGTGGCGGGTGGGTCGGCCAGATCGACCGGTGCGGCAAACGGTCCCTCGTCGGCCTGCATGGCCAAACTACAACCGATCAGAAAAACCGTGAACCAATCCATCGAACGACCTCCTTGCAAAAACGGATTGAAGATGAAGATTATGTCTAGAGCGGCAGAGCTGCAACCAAAGTGGGAGGGGTTAGGGGCTAGGGATTAGGGGATAGGAAATAGCGATCAGGGAATAGAGGGCAGGGCTTTGTGAACGAGTTTGCCCTGAAATCCTAATCCCTGACCCCTCGCCCCTAACCCCTTAGTGGCACACGCGATCATCGAAAGTTATCGCTTTCCAACGATAGGCCTATCGGGCTTTTCGCGGGGGAGAGGAGTCCTCGACGTCGGTGCGGTCTTCCTCGTGCCATAACGGCAGGCCGTCCCGTACGCGTTCGACCATCTCGGCGAGCCTTTCTTTCGTACCGGGCATGGCGTCGGAGGCGTCGAACTCGCTAAACTCGACCTCCGGTGGTTCAAAATCCCATGCCCCCATTTTGATCGCTTCTAACACAGACTTCCGCACAGCAGCGCTCCTTACCCTGGCTTCAGTATTCGGGCGATTTCGGCTATCCGAGCACATCGCCGGTCGTTGCTTAACACCCATTACCTAACAATCGTCGCTAAGCATACGACCGCAATTATTTGCAAATTCACGATATTACAGATCATTAGTATCAGTTGTTTCCGAGAAATGTCAAGTTATCTTCAACGGTAGCTATCGGTTTTTCTGAAAATAAAGGTTTTCCACCATGTCTCTTGAAAAGGCCAGTCTACCCGGATTTACGCCGATTTCGTGAAAGTGGGCGAGCAGCACAGAGTAGGAAGACTCGCCATGGCCGACGGCGACTGCTTCGACGGCGAGGCCTGGGGTCCGGGTCCCATGGATCATGACACCCAATTGGGCCGCAAAGTTCGAAGAAATGCCCGCAAAATGGCGTTGCGTTGGGAGCGGGACCGGGGGCTATTGTTCGGGGCGGGCTTGATTTCCTCGCGGAAATCCCTTCCCTTATCGGATTACCGGAGGCTCGTCGCACCTCGGGCATGGGCATCCTCGGTGAAGCTTTTTGCTGGGAAGGAATCAGAATCAACATGGACTCTTCACACGCTTCTTCGGGATCGGATCAACCGCTGCTTGCGGCCATTGCGGTGGTGTTGGTGGTTTACATCATCTCGGCCTTGGCCGGTTTTCCGCAAAAGGGAACTCGGATGGTCGCCCAAGCGGCCCAGGCACACCATGCCGAGCAACCCAGTGAAGAGCCACCCAGTGAAGAGCCACACAGTGAAGAGCCACACAGTGAAGAAACGGCCAGTCATCAAGGAGGCGTCAGCGAACATCCCGAGTTGTGGATGGTGACCCCTTTCATGTTGTTATTGGGGGCGATTGCCCTGCTGCCGCTGGTTCCGGCTACCGAGCACTGGTGGGAAAACAATCTGAGTCGTTTCAAGGTGGCCGCCACCTTGGGCGTGCTGACGCTGCTCTACTACCTGCTGATGCACGCCCATCCCATCGACGGACACTGGCCCGTGCATTATGTGTCGAGTCCGTCCACCGGTTCGCTGAACCTGCACATGGCCTGGACCGTGCTGGCCAACGGGATCCTCGCCGAATACATCCCGTTTATCATGCTGCTGTTCAGTTTGTACACGATCAGTGGCGGGATACGCATCGAGGGCGACCTTCCGGCCCATCCGCTGACCAACTCGGCTTTCATCGCGGCCGGCGGTCTGTTGGCCAGTTTCATCGGCACGACCGGCGCGGCCATGCTGCTGATTCGCCCTTTGTTGGAGACCAACAGCGAGCGACGACACGTCAAGCATACGGTGATCTTTTTCATCTTCGTGGTATGCAACTGCGGCGGATGCCTGCTGCCGATCGGCGACCCGCCGTTGTTCTTGGGCTATCTGCGCGGCGTGCCCTTCCTTTGGACATTCAAGCTCTGGGCGGCATGGCTGTTCGTGAACGTCGCCCTGGTCGCCATGTACTACGCCTGGGACCACTTCTGGTGTTATCCCCATGAAGAACCCATCGACATCGCCCGGGACGAAACCCGGATTCGCGGGCTGAAGTTCTCGGGCCTCTGGCCGAACGCGTTGCTGCTGCTGGGTGTGATCTTTTCGGTGGCCCTGCTGGATCCGTCCAAACCGCTGCCGGGTACAGACTGGCATCCGTGGCTTTATCTCCGCGAGATTGCCCAACTCGGGCTGGTCGGCCTTTCGCTGATCCTCGGCAGCAAGGCGGTGCGGAAGGCCAACAGCTTCAACTATCACGCCATTCTCGAGGTGGCCGCCTTGTTCTTCGGGATCTTCATCTGCATGCAGCCGCCGCTGCAGATCCTTGGCATCCGAGGACCGCAGTTGGGATTGCACTCGCCGATGCATTTCTTCTGGATCACCGGCAGCCTGTCGGCCGTGCTGGACAACGCGCCGACCTACGTCGTCTTTTTCGAGACGGCCAAGACCTTAGGCGGCGAACCGGCAATCGCCGGCGTGAAAGAGACCCTCTTGGTGGCCATCAGCCTGGGCGCCGTGTTCATGGGAGCCATGACCTATATCGGCAACGGCCCGAACTTCATGGTCAAGGCCATTGCCGAGAAGTCGGGGATCCGGATGCCCAGTTTCTTCGGCTATATGCTCTACAGTTGCTGCGTCCTGCTGCCGTTATTGGCCGTGACTACGTTGATTTTCCTCTGATCTATATTGAACCGTAACCGCCACCACGGGGCTTGTCCCCGTGGAGCGATGATTGACCACTAGCACGAACCGTCTTTCCTGCGTGTTCCGCCAATCACCGTTCCACCGGGACAAGCCCGGTGGTGACGAACGAAGCGTTTACAACTTTCCCCCCAAGCACTGCCCGTATAGAATCCACCGTGAAACACGAATCCATCACCACCGATAGTCAGTTAGAGGCATACTGCCGGGAATTGGTCTCCTGCAAGGCGATCGGTTTCGACACGGAATTCGTCTCCGAGGATACGCACCGCCCGCATTTGTGCCTGGTGCAGGTCTGGGCCGACGGAAAGCTGGCTGTGATCGACGCCATGACCGTCGAGGACATGACGCCGTTCTGGGAAGCGATCGCCCAGCCGGGCCACCAGACGATCGTTCATGCCGGGCGCAGCGAGATGGAGTTCTGTCTCGAGTCGATCGGGCGCTGGCCCAGCGACCTGTTCGACGTCCAGATGGCGGCCGGCTTGGCCGGCGGCGAGTATCCGGCCGCCTATGGGAAGTTGATCGCCAGGATCCTGGGTGAAAAACTCCACAAGCACGAGACGCGTACCGATTGGCGGCGGCGACCGCTCTCGCGGCGCCAGATCGAATACGCCCTGGACGACGCCCGATACTTGCCCCTGCTGCGCGACGCCTTGCAGGCGAAGCTAGAAGAGCTCGGGCGTTTGGACTGGTTGACCGACGAGATGACGACCTGGCGCGAGGAGGTCGATCGGGCCCTCTCCCAAGAGCGATGGCGAAGGGTCTCCGGCAACACGGGCCTCGACGGCCGCAGTCTGGCCATTGTCCGCGAGCTCTGGCAGTGGCGTGAAAAGGAGGCCGAGCGTCGCAACAAGCCGGCCCGCCGCGTGCTGCGCGACGACCTGATCGTCGAGTTGGCCCGACGTGCCTCGGCCGATCCGCGGCGGATTCGTTCCGTGCGGGGATTCGAGCGAAGGGATCTCAGCCGGCGGCTGGACGAAATCGCCGCCTGTGTCGGTCGCGCGTTGGAATTGCCCGAGGAAGAGATTCCTGCCGTCTTCTCGCGTCGGCCGACGCCTCAACTGGCCGTGCTGGGGCAGTTTCTGTTCTCGGCCCTAGGGAGCATCTGTCGCCAGGCCCATTTGGCGCCCACCCTGGTCGGCACGCCCAACGACATCCGCGAACTGATCGTCTATCGCACGCAGCCGGACGCCGACCGGCCCGCCACGCCGCCGAAACTCGCCCGGGGATGGCGGGCCGAATTCGTCGGGCACCTGTTCGACGACCTCTTGGCCGGCAAGAAATCGATCCGCATCGAGGATCCCACCTCCGACCATCCGCTCGTGTTCGACTCGATCCAGCCATGACCGGCCCATCGTCTACGCTCGCCACATCCAGCGGCCCGGTTTGCCCGGCCTTCTTCCTTGCGTTGCTGATCCCGGCTACTTCCCTTTCGCTCGCCGACGAAATTGGCATCCGCTGGGAAGAAACCACCAGCCCGGCCGGCGGAGCCAAGGGGTTTGTCGAACTGATCGACGGCAGCATCCTGGCCGCCCGCACTTTCCGCGGCGAAGACGGCGCTCGGGTGGTTTGCTCGAAAAGCGGCGACGGCGGGCGCTCCTTCAGCCAACTCGGCGTGATCACCCACGATCCCAACCGACGTACCGACCTGGGCGACGGGCACCTGATCCAACTTCGCGACCGACGGCTGCTCTACTCCTATCGCCACAACCACTACCGCGGCACGCACGCCGACCGGCCGTCGTTTTCCATTCGTGTGGCCGTCAGCAACGATGGCGGCAAAACATGGTCCGACCACAGCACGGTCCAGCGGGTCGATAGCGACACGGGCCGGCATCCCTCGCGCGGGCTTTGGGCCAGCTTCTTGCTTGAAAAACGCGACGGCTCGCTGCAGTGCTACTATGACGACGAGAACGCGGCCTACGCGGCCGGTCGGCCGGGCCATCAGTGGTTGCGCATGAAGACGTTCGAGCGGACCTCAGGCCAATGGATCGAGCCGGTGACCGTCTGCCGAACGACCGACCCGAGCCACCTTGCCCGCGACGGCATGGCCAGCGTGGTCGAACTGCCCGACGGCCGGTTGCCCGATGGTCGGTTACTCTGTGCGGTGGAAAGCTGCGACGTGACACCACCCCACCCTAACCTGATCCGGCAAGTCACCTCGACCGACGGCGGTAAAACATGGAGTACACGTCGCGAGATCCTGTATCGGCCGGCCAAGCCTAACCACATGGCCGTCTCGCCGTGGATCTGCCGGCTCACGGACGGCACGCTGATCTGCGTCTTCGCCACGGATGAGGACCGATCGGCCCCCGACAAGCCGGGCACGCCCGTCTGGCGACTGAACATGGACCTCAAATACGTCATCAGCACCGACGACGCACAGCACTGGTCAAGTGGGGCCGAGACCATCTATAATGGCTCGCACAAGTCCTACATGCCGGGCATCGCCCAACTGCGAAACGGCCGACATGCCGGATCATTGTTGGTACTCTTTTACGATACGAAACACGGATACCTCGGCAAACGAGGACGAATCCGTCAAGACGGCAAAACTACCGGAGACCCGCCATGAGCCTTACCCGAGAACGGGCTGTCGAGCAGCTTCAGTCCTGGACCAAGACGCCGTCGCTACGAAGACATGCCCGGGCGGTCGAAGTCGTGATGCAACGGGCCGCCGAGGTGTACGACGCCGACCCGGCACCCTGGGCCATCACCGGGTTGTTGCACGATGCCGATTACGAACAGTGGCCCGAGGAGCATCCGCGGCGGATTGTCGATTGGCTCCGCGAGCAGGGCGAGGAAGAGATCGCCCATGCCGTGGCGGTCCACAATACGAAATGGGGTATCCAGCCGGAGTCCGAAATGGATAAGGCCTTGCTGGCCTGCGACGAATTGGCCGGCTTCGTGATGGCCTGTTGCCTGGTCCGGCCCGAGGGGATTGCCACGCTGAAACCCAAGAGCGTGAAGAAGAAACTCAAGGACAAGTCGTTCGCCGCTAAGGTGAACCGTGAGGAGATTCACCATGGGGTCGAACTATTGGGCGTCGACCTGAGCGAGCACATCCAGATGGTGATCGACGCCCTGAAACCGTTCGGCGAGGAACTCGGTATTAGCGGCACTTCGGGAGCTTGACCATGAAAGTCCTCTTCCTGCACGGCTTCGGCTCGGACCCGGGCGGCATTCGGCCCACGTTCCTGAAGCAAAGCGGCCACGAGGTCTCGCATCCCGCCATGCCGGACGACGATTTTGCCGAGTCGGTCCGCATCGCGCAAGGGGCCTTCGATGAAGCACGGCCCGAGGTGGTCGTCGGCTCATCGCGAGGCGGCGCCGTGGCCCTGCACATGGACCTCGGCACCGTGCCCATGGTGCTGATCGCGCCGGCCAGTGAAAGATGGGCCCCCACGGCCAAGGTTCCGTCGGGCACGATCATTCTTCACTCCGAACACGACGACGTCGTCCCTATCGCCGGCAGCCGCGAGCTACTCCGCCGTAGCGGCCTGCCGGAAGATCATCTCATCATCGTCGGCGAGGACCACCGCATGGTCGACAAACGAGCCTTCGATGCACTATTGGAAGCCATCGAGCGGGCGGGTCAGTAGCGCTCGTCATTGGGTGGCACGGGTGGCTTGCCCACCCGTGTCCCTCGCACTGGTGGGCAAGCCGCCCATGGCACCCTGTCGAACTTTCGTTGCAGGACTTCGTCAACAGGACACTGGTATCGACCGATCACTCCCGCTGGTAGCGCGCACCGTTCTCGAGGTACGTCGATCAGAGATGCATTGCCGAACCGCCAACGGCAAGCCACAAGATGTCAGATGGTAGCCAGAGCCAGACTCCCAAAAACTGACCTCCTCACCAGCATTCGTGGGTGAATTCTGGTGAGGAGGCAAATCATAAGATCGGGCTTGTGATCTGCGGGAGAAAACCGGACGCCTTCGCTTTCTCTGAGGACTCTCCTCTCAGTAGTGCGGGAGTCGCCGCCTACCCGTGTTTCCCCACGTATTATCACCGCAAGCTTCGCCTGCGCAGGACACCCGTGGGAATAATCCGAGTTGCAGAGTGGCAACCGGGCAGCGCGCACGCCGACACCGCGCAGATCGAGAGCACGACCGCCAGAACCAAAAAGAGTTTCTGATCCTCGCACGCTCCTCGCAAGAAACGTGAAACCAACGCCGGCCGACACGTGCGGCCGACACGATTGAATTATGCGGCCCCTCGGCGACGCCAGGCGTAACCCAGCACCATCAACAGACCGCTCGCCAGCAGGACGATCGTCCCCGGTTCGGGAATGGTGGGATACTGGATCATCGTAATCGTCCCGAAGAACAGATTACCGTTCACATCCGGATCACCTTCCCAACTGAGCGTCTTATCGAACTTGACGACTGTACCCGGCCCCAGCGGATCGAAGTACCAATCGATGGCGCCTCCGGAGTTTGGCCAGTCGGGAAACGTGATCACCTCGGCCCCACCCGCGGGAGGGAGGCCATTGACCGTCATGATGGCGCTCATTGCCCAACCTGGTGTGAGGATCTCCTCGTGAAAGTCCGTCCAGTCGGGTCCCGGACCAATCAAGATCCACTCGGTCAGCGTGTAGCTCTGGGGCCAGAATTGACCCGTGTCGTCAGCATAAAAACCCCCACCGTCCGGCCCGACGAGTGTTTTGATCCACGGCCCGGCGTCGGGATCGAAGGTGACTTGGATCGAGTCCCCCTCCGATCCAATGGTCCAACCATCACCGCTGCTGTCCATGTAGTGATCGGACTCCATCGAGGGACCACTCCCGCCACTGGCACCAAAACCTTGGGTCTGAGCGGGTGCCGCTGTCACGACGACCAAGACCGCCCCCACAACGACCACACCACTCAAAACTAACTTTCGCCAATTCATCGTACTAACCTCCCTTTTTGAAAACAAAGATGCGAAAAGCCACAACTCGCGGAGAATAACAGCACTAAGTCTGCCATTCTCATAAGCATCCATGCGTGTCTTGCATCTCGTCGATCATGCCGTATTGACGGGTCCAAAAAGCTCAGCGCGCAAGACCATTCCCGTCACTGAAAACATGGAATGTTGGCCACGGCAAACGGCCAACCAAAGAGCGCACCCTGTTACCGAATCACACCGAGAACGGCTTGACTAGTACGGGCGCTATCGCTGCCTCGTCGGGGAAAAGCCCCAAAAGACAATTCGAGAATGGAAACACTTAGCTATCAATATAACAATTACGCCGAATCTGTCAACTACTTGGCCAACGAATTTGGGAAGAAAATCGAATTTACAACCTCCGAGTGCAGACCTGCGAGCCATGTCGGGTAACCCAGTTAGCGGGGCTTTCGGAAGAAACGGCTGAGTGTCGACGCGATCCGCCAAGCTCCGCCTGCGCAGGGCACCTGTGGGAATAACTCGAGTCCGCAGAGCGGCAACCAGCAGCGCGCACGCCGACACGGCGCAGATCGATCCCGGGGGATGCGATCTGTCGGTGAGACTGAGATTTGTTGGCAGTCCGCCGCTAAGGTGGGGGATCTTGGGCTCGGGCACTTTGCACCGTGCCGGATCGGCGGCGGTGTTGCCTCGGTGGGTTACTTTCGGGGGCGAATGGCGCCGGTTAGGCCGCTGTAATCCGAACGATCTTCGCCGTGCCAAAGCGGCTCGCCTCGTTCTACGCGCCGGGCCATGATAGCGATTCTATCGCGTGACCCGGCCGGAGCATCGGTGGCCTTGAAATCCTCGGTTTCCTTGGCCGCGAAATCTTCGTCGTGGCCACACTGCAAAATAGCTTCAAACACGTTCCGCATTAAAAACACCTCTCCCTGAAAAAAACGAACCATACATCAATCCAGCCGACGAAAAATCCACAGTTGGCAAAGCCAGCAGGGGGGCGGCCGGAAGCAAAATCCCTACAGCGTCATAAAGTCGGATGCGGCGGGTAGGATAAATATCCGAACAGGTAGGATGACGCCAGCAATCACATTTCCCTCATTATTGCAGAAAACGGCTCTGAGTCAACGGCCTGGAGGAAAAAACTTGGAAAAAAACGCTGCGCTTCCCCCGGAAGAACGGGTTACAGAAGGCGAATCTGTCACGCAAAGCTCTCCATCTAGTTAAATGAGGCAGGTTAGGCAGAGAATCAGGTCGCAAATGCCCCGGCAAGTAGTACTGATAGGGGGGAATTACGATCATTACCCAAGATGCCCTAGCCCTTACGGCGCGGGCCGGGCTATTTCTACCTGAAGCGGCGCGGCCCAATGCACCTCTTTCGGCGCCTCCAGGCGGTGGGTCCGCGAAGCCGGCCCGCGATACTGGCCCGGCACGGCGGCGACCAGATCGAGCCGAATCGTCACCGTGGCCTTGGCCGACAAAGACTGCCAGTGGCAAATCACCTCTCGGGCCCGCGTTTCGTAGTGGTCGACGGCTGCGTCGCCCTGTAATCGGTCAAGTTGGCCCGGCGGCAGCGACAATCCGGCCGGCACGCCCACAATGGCCACCACCGGCCCCGACGCTTCGTCGGCCGTATTGGCCAACTCGGCGATCAGCGTTACCGTTTCACCCCACGTGACCTGGGTCTTCTCCAGCCGGGTCGCGAGCTTCAGCGGGCAGTTTTCCTTGGCCGCCGGAACCGAATCCGGCGCGGCGATTACAAGCGTTTTCGCAACGCCGTCAAAGAGGTCACCGGCGGTGGCCCGAAAGGTCACCTCGCACGGGCCCGGCCGGTCGGACACCCGCAGCGTGAAATACTCACGACCGCGTTGCATGGGGCCCAGTTTCAATTGGCGTTGGGCCGGTTCGTCCGAGCTGAGCGCTTCGCCATGGCCGATGCTCAGTTGGACCGATCGTTCCTGGGGTGTGTCGTTGATCACGGCCAGCGGCAAGTCGATCCGATCGCCGGGGGCAACTTCCCAAGGCAGCGTCGGTTCGATGTAGAACGGGATGCGCGAAATCGATTGCCAACGTCCCCGACCCACGCGGTTCTGGCCGCGGGCGTCCACTTGCAGGCGCAACGAGCCGATCGCGTCGGACCGGTCCCATTGCAGCAGCGCGTGTCCGTCAGCATCGGTCGCCAGCAGCGGCTGCCAAAGCAACGAGGTCGAGCAGTCCCGTCGCACGCCGGAAGCCCCGGCCTGATGCGTATGGATGTGATCGACGACCGGCAGCGGTTGCCGTGGGGCCGAAGGTTGATCTTCCGGCGTGGTCGGTTCGTCGGGTACGTCGGCTTCCGGAGAGAACGAGGCGAACGGGACATGGCCGTTCAGACCGGGGTTCAATCGGCCCGGGTCCATCAACATGGTGCCGATCACCAGACAGCAGACGGTCACCCCGATGGCCGGCATCCAGAGGTGCATACCCGAGACGATCTTCAACAGGCCCAGCATAGCCACCAGCAACATCAGCCCCAGCCCACCGAAGAAACTCAAGGTGGTGAGCGTATCCAGCGCCTTGGACCGGCCGGCCCGATAGGCCGTCAAACCGTCCTCGTACTTCTCACGCAGTCGCGTCAGGTTGTCGAACATGATCGGTGGCTCGGCCGAGGCGAGGTCGTCATCATCCGAAGTACCCAGCCGCAGATCCAGCACCTCTTGGGCTTGCAGATCATCGCCCGCCTGGGCGAACAACTCGGGCATGTCGGGTAAGGCGGCGTCGACCACGGAGACTCCCAAATCGGCCCGCACCGGCTTGTCCTGCTCGTCGGTGATCTGCAGTTGCAATTCGACCGGCGCGCCCGGCGATCGCTCTGCGCCCGACTGCTCAAAACGGACCGCCAACTGATGCTCGGGCTCTCGATAGACCAGCCGCTGGGCGATCAGTTTCGGCGGGCTGTTGCGGTAGTCGAACATCGAGAGTCGCACCACGCCGCCTGCGTGTGGATCCAGGGGGATGTTTACCTCGTGTGTCCTCTGCTGGCTGCCCTGCTTGACTTTGGTGACCAGCATCTGCCGCCCGACCGGCACACCACGACATTGGGCCACGATCAACAGGGGGATCTTGTTTTTGGCCGTCCGAACGATCACTTGCAACGGCTCGTCGGACGGAAAGACTCCACGGTCGACACTGAGCACCGCTTGCTTGTCGGTGGCGACTTGCGGTAGCTCGGGTTGCCCAGTCGCGCCGGCCGGCGAGGTAATATGCAGTCGATATCGTTGGTTGCGGCGAGCGGTGAACCCGAAAACACCCATGCCTTGATGCGCAGTCTGCAGGCTTGCCACTTCTTTCCCGTCCAGATCGACCACGGTACCTTCGAGGTGGACCGGTCGGCCTTTCGGATCGGTGGCCACGAAATAGACCCGATTGCGAAGTCCCGCGACCAGGTGTCCGCCCTCGGGGTAAAACACGACCTCGAGCTGACCTAAGTTGATGGGAATCCGCTGGGCGATGGTTTCTCGATAGGCCCCGTCGTCGATCATTACCAGTAGTCGGCCGTTGCCCTGTTCGAGATCCTCGGGCAAATCGAACCGAATCGGCAGCGCGCCGGCGACATCAGCCTGCGTGGACTGCTGGAAAACGGTCCGGCCGTCCACTACTGCCGACACCTCGAGCCGGGCGCCGGCCGCCGGATTGCCTTCGACGCGTCGGACAAGCAACTCGGCCTCGACACGATCGCCCGGTGTATAGCTGGCCCGGGAAAACACGAGCCGCTTCGTAAGATGCGGCAACCGCCCGCGACGAATCAAGAAGTGCTGCTGAAGAGCCGAAAATGACCGATCGGGACCGGCAACCTTCAATGAGTACTTTCCACCCGGTAGATCGTCGGGAATCTCGAAGACTCCACTGCCGACCCCGCGCTGAGTCAGTCCTTTCCGCTGCGAACCGGGAACCTCTTGGCCGGCCGGGTCGAGCATCACAAACTCCAGGGGCAGCTCTCGATCGGCCGGTCCGCCCAACGGCTGCCGGATGACCGCCCGATAACGGATCGTCTCTCCCGGTCGGCAAACCGACTTGTCCAGGGTCAAATCGGCCCGGTATCGCGGCGACTGAACGGCCAGCGTACTTTCGACCTCTTCACGTTGGTCGGTCTGCTCTCTCTCGGCCGTGACCTTCAGTACGACCCGCGGCGGCAACGGCTTGTCGGTCGTGACGCTCACGCTCAGTTGGCCGTGTTCGTCGGTGGTTTCGTTGTGGCTGAAGAGCGTTTCGCCTTCCGGCGTGGTTAGGGTCAGTTCGACCGGCACGACTACGGGTTGGCCGGTGACGGTGGTTGTACTGACGTCATAGTTGGCCGGCATGCCGGATTGCAGTTTGGCTGGTCCGGAGAATTGCAATCGCATGTGCCCGGCCGCGATCTCGTTGAGCTGATCGCGGTGGAACAGATACCCACCGACCGAGATTCCCAACAGCGCAGCCGCCACCAGTCCCACCACCCAATTGGCCCCGCGAGCCCAAGGTCCGCGGACGCTCTGTTCGGTGAGGACGGCCGTCGCTAGACCGTTCGGCTGAGACGCTCGGCTCATCGGTTGCCCCGAAGTCTTGCCCCCATCCGGGCAAATTGCCCGGGCAAATCATTGAAAAGAGACCCTAGCCGAAGCTACCGGAAACCTCGGCCATGGACAAGGGGGAGAAGTGGGACGGTTCAGCAATCTGGTTCCCACGCTCTGCGTGGGAATCCACTGCCTGGGACGCTCCGCGTCCGATGAACCGCGAAACGCGTGGCTTCCAGGAGCGCGACGCGGAGCGTCGAAGCACGGCGTTCCCACGCAGAGCGTGGGAACGAGGGGGAATAAGTTACAGCCACAAGGGGGGCATGTGCGGCGCTGACGGAGCCGGGTAACTGACACAACCGGTACGACCTGCTCTCCGGACAACCGACTCAACCGGTGAAATCCGATCTTCCGATACGATTCCTATGACGTGCCCTCAGCGAGCGTCTATCCGTCTATTCGCTGGTGCTGTTCCGCCTCTGGGCCCCAATATGAAACGTTGGTCGTTGTATCTTCCGCTTGCCGTTATGTCGGCCTGGGCCGTCCTCCCCACGGCCCGGGCCGACTGGCCGCCACCACCGGAACCGACGGCCCGAGTCGTCCACCGCGAGGCTCGGGTGGCGCGTGGCTGGTGCCCGCAGCCGATTATCTCGGCTCCTGAACCGGTCACCGTCGCGCCGGACGGGCTAACGCTCGACGAGTTGGAATCGATCGCGTTGGCCAACAATCCGACGTTGGTTCAGGCGGCCATGCAGATCCGTGCGGCTCGCGGGAAGCGACTTCAGGCATCGATCTATCCCAATCCGAGGATCGGATACCAGAGCGAAGAGTTGGGCATCGACGACACGGCCGGCCAACAAGGTGGCTTCGTCGCGCAGGAGATCGTCACGGCCGGCAAGCTACGGCTCGGTCGGGCGGTCGCCGGTCACGAAATCCGGCAGGCAGAATGGGGCTACCAGACCCAAGAGCAGCGCGTTCTCAGCGACGTTCGCCAAATTCGCTACGAGGTGTTGGCCGCTCGCCGGGCCGTGCAGTTGAACGAGCAGTTGGTTCAAGTCGGCCGCCAAGGCGTCGAGGCGACCGAAGCCCTGCTGGCGGCGATGGAAGTCAGCCGGGTCGACCTGTTGCAGGCCCGAATCGAGCACGACTCGGCCGCGTTGCGTCTGAGCGATGCGGGCCATCGGCGCGAGGCCGCTTGGCGACGCATGGCCGCGATCTTGGGCACCCCCGACATGCAGCCGGAACCGTTAAGCGGGTCGCTGGAAGAAGACGTACGGCCGTTGGATTGGGAGGAGTCGCTCGATCGGCTTTTGGCCGAGAGCCCCGAGTTGGCTCGGGCCTGGGCGGGCGTGCGGCGTGCGCGATGTGCGTTGGCCGAGCAATGTGCCAGGCGGATCCCGAACGTCAACGTGCGTGCCGAGGTGTTGCGTCACAACCCGGCCGACATGACCGTCGCGGGCGTGGAGATCGGCTTGCCGTTGCCGCTGTTCAACCGGAATCAGGGGAATATTGCCCGGGCACAGGCCGAGTTGATCGCGGCGGAGAACGAGCTTCAGCGGATCGAGTTGGCCTTGCAAGATCGGCTGGCGGTCGCCTTCCGCCGCTATGCGAACGCGCGGGATCAGGTCCAGCGCTACACGGCCCGCATTCTACCCGACGCCAAAGAATCGCTCGATTTGATCCAGGAGGGATACCGCCAAGGCGAGTTCGACTACTTGAAGCTGCTGACCGCCCAACGAACCTACTTCCGCGTCAATCTGGCCTGCCTCGACAGCCTGCTGCAATTCCACCTCAGCCGCGTAACCATCGAGGGGTTGTTGCTGGGCGGCGGGCTGGATCCGGTGGCGAGGTCTCGCTGAAGGCGGCCTTTTCAACGGCCTGTCTAACTGTCGTTTTCGACGCGGCCGAAGACCATGCGGCCGGCGCTGGTTTGCAGCACGCTGGTAACCGCGACGGCGACTTGCTGGTTGACGTAATCGCGGCCCGACTCGACCACGACCATCGTACCGTCGTCGAGGTACCCGATGCCTTGTCCCGGTTCTTCACCCGTTTTGACGATGCGGACCTCAAGATGTTCGCCGGGCAGGAAGACGGGCTTCAGGGCGTTGGCCAGATCGTTGAGATTGATCACGCCGACGTCTTCCAGCCGGGCCACCTTGTTGAGGTTGTAGTCGTTGGTGACCAGCTTGCCTTCGAGGTGTTTGGCCAAGATGATCAGCTTCATGTCGACCGGATGGGCACCGAATTCGGGCAGCTCACGATCGAAGATTTCCACGTCGATGTCCGGGATGGTGCGTAGGCGGTTGAGGATATCGAGTCCCCGGCGTCCTCGGCTGCGTCGCAATCGATCGGAACTGTCGGCAATACCCTGCAGCTCGGCGATCACGAACTTGGGCATTACGAGTTGCGCGTCGAAGATCCCGGCTTCCACGACGTCGGCGATCCGCCCGTCGATGACCACGCTGGTATCGAGGATCAGCGGCTTGGTTCCTTTGACCTCGCGAGAGAACTCGACATACGGGATGATGAACCGGAAGTCGTTCTTGGTTTGCATCAACAGGCTGATGCAGATGTAGCAGAAGACCAACCCCAGTATCAGCATCACGTTGAAGCGGACCACTTCGACCCATTTGTCTTCGCCTTGAAACAGCGGTTCCAGGGCCAGATTGGCCACATAGGCCATGAACAGTCCGACGATCATGCCGAAGTAGACGGAAGTAATCGCGTCGAGTTGCTTGCGGCGGATGGAGGCGTCCAGGGCGATGATTCCCAACGACAATCCGACCATGCCACCGAGGACGGCCCAGGACATCCAATGAATTGGAACGCCCGCTTCATCGGTCGGGATGATCCCCGAGTTCATGAACAGGACCCCTAACCCGATCGAGACGATTACGAAAATGAAACGCAGGACAATCAGGCCCATATTTGCACTCTATCCATGTCTAGATGGGATTTCGTGATTCCGGGAATTCCCGAACCGTCTCAGTTAACATTGTAGGCGGTCGGAAGTGTCACCGGAAGAGCGATCCCCCCGGAAAGGCTGGAATGTCCGGCCGAGCGAAATGTGGGGCGGATGCAGAGAATGGGTTGTGCTCTTGCACCCGAGGTCTACGAATAGCCCTGATACAGCGGCGCGATCACCAACTCGGGCACCAATGCGCGGTGTGGCAGCTTGGCGATCGTGACCGCGCAGACGGCAAGGTCTTCCGGCTGGAGCATTTGGGCCAGTTTCTCCGGCGGGACGGGCGTTGGACGGTTGGCCAGAATGGGCGTGTCGACTTCGCCCGGGTAGATGTTGGTCACGTGGATCCCGTGGGCCCGTTCCTCCAACCCCACGGTCGTCCCCAGGGCGGTCATGCCGAACTTCGACGCACAATAACCCACCCCGCCGAGTTCCATGGCCCGTTTGCCGGCGATCGACGAGATGTTGATAATCAGTCCTTCGCCCCGCTCTCGCATGGCGGGCAAGGCTTCGTAGATGCAGTTGAACGCGCCGGTCAGGTTGATGCCGATCATGCGGTCCCAGTCGGCCGGATCGAGTTTGCTCATGCTGCGATTCGGCACGTTGATCCCGGCACTGTTGACCAGGATATGCGGCATGCCGACTTGTTCTTTGACGCGATCGAAGAGCCGCCGCACGTCGGCCCGATCTGCCACGTCGCAGGGCTGGACCAGGATCGGCGGCTGAGAGTCGTGTGTGGCGGCCCCTTCGGCGAGCCGTTGTTCGTTCCGCCCGGCAATCACGACCTGAGAGCCTTCCTTGGCAAAGGCTACGGCGATCCCCAATCCGATCCCGCTGCCGCCGCCGGTGACCAGGACGATCTTGTCTTTCAATTCCATGGGAGACTCCTTCTTAGGTCGCCGTACCGGCGACCGCTAAACGGTTCATGGTCGTGCCGGCGAGCGCTAAACGGTTGGGTGACGTTCCGGCGAGTGATGAAGTGGTTCGATTGTGAGCTTACCACGGTAGCGGGGCCGTTGGTCGATTGCAAGGGGGCTGGCGGGGCCCCCGCTTGCGAAGTGGAACCGCCCGTCAGATAATGGAGTCATGCTTCGCCAGCGGCACCAGTTCGATACGCACATTGAAATCGTCACCCCCGAGAACATCGCCTTCAAGTATCGGGTGGCCGGCCCGTTTCGTCGTTTGCCCGCCTACCTGATCGACCTGCTGATCCGCGCAGCCATTCAGGCGGTGGCGGCCGTGATCTTCGCGATCTCGGCCTGGATCTTGGGGATAGGGGGCATGTGGCTGTTGGGGGCTAACCTCGTACTGTTGTTCCTGCTGATGTGGTTCTACGGCGGATGGTTCGAGGCCTATTATAACGGCCAGACGCCCGGCAAACGCCTCATGCAGATTCGCGTCGTCTCGGTCGACGGCCAACCGATTACCGGCATGCAGGCCGTGTTGCGCAACGTGCTGCGGGCTATCGACTGGGTGGGCTTTTACCAAGTGGGCCTTTGGGCGGCTATGTTCAACGACCGGTTCCAGCGGCTCGGCGATTTGGCCAGCGGAACCATGGTGATCATTGAGCAGCGCCCGTGGCAACCCGGCGTCGTATGGACCGGCACTCCGGAAGTGATTCGGCTGGCCGGCTTGGTCCCGGCGAGTTTCCAACCGGACCGCTCATTTTCCCGCACCGTGGCCCTGTACGTGCAACGGCGTCGGATGTTCTCCTGGGCAAGGCGGATGGAGATGTCCCGTCACTTGGGCGAACCATTACGGCAAAAGTTCGACCTGCCAACCCGGACCGATCTCGACCTATTGCTCTGCGCCATATACCACCGCACGTTCATCACGGATCGGCCCCAGGAGCCGTCGAGCACGGAACCCTCAAGCACGGGATCGCCGTTTCAAGCAAGTCCGCTCCCGGTCGCCCAGTTAGATGAAGGCGGAGATGAATGAGATCTTGTAGGGTGGGCTTCGCCCACCAAATCACGTCGGGCCTATAACGGCAATTTGGTGGGCAAAGCCCACCCTACTAACCACTAGCCACCAACCACTATCCACTAACAAATGAAAGTTTCTGATCTTTTGGCGTCGCGCCAGACGCACTGGCAGGAGTTGGAGCGATTGTGCTCGAAAATGGAGGGTCGTTCGAAGCGGCCGGTTCCGCCGGGGATCGTCTCGCGATTCTCGGCCCTGTATCGGGCCGCCTGCGCCGATTTGGCCTTGGGTGACGCACAGCAGTTGCCGCCGGACACGATTCGTTATCTCCACCAGTTGGTTGCCCGGGCTCACAACCAGCTCTATCGGGCTCGAACTTTCAAAACGGACACCTGGGCCGAAGAGCTGTTCCACCGCGTGCCGCAGCGCCTGTTTGCCGACAATTATCTGCGGGTGGCGTTTGTCATCTTCTGGGGCGTTTTCATGCTCTCGGCCGTGATGGCCTACACCTCGCCCGGCTATGCCGAGCGGGCGCTGGGTACCGCCATGACGCAGCGTGTGGAAGAGGATTTCTCCCAGTCGGTCGCCGGACGCCCGTTCGACATCGGAGCCGGCATGGCCGGGTTCTATATCTACCACAACGGCGGCATCGGGTTGCGATGTTTTGCGTTCGGGCTGGTGTTCGGGGTCGGCGGATTGTGCACGATCGTCTACAACGCCGCGGTGTTGGGGGCCGTGTTCGGGCACATGGGGACGGTTCCGCAGCCGGAACATTTCTACCACTTCGTCACGGCGCACGGGCCGCTGGAGTTGACCGCCATTGTGCTCTCGGCCGCGGCCGGGATGCGGCTGGGGTTCTCGTTGGTCAGCACCGGGGGCTTCAACCGGACCGCCTCACTGAGGTTGGCCGCCGGCGAGGCCATGCCCGTGATGGGCTCCGCCATCGTCATGTTCCTACTGGCCGCAATGATCGAAGCGTTCCTATCCCCCTCGCCCGCACCCTACTGGGTCAAAGCGGCCGTGGCTATCATCACCAGCGCAATGTTAATGTTTTACTTTGTCGTCCTCGGGTATCCACGGGAGGAGGGGTTAGGGACAAGAGAATAGACTGTCATCAATTCAATTTCGCGAACAACATCTTCCATCGGTGCCTTACTATCCACTAACCACTATCCACTGACCACTACCGGCCAAGTGTCAGTACATATTGAACAGTTAGGTGTCAGTACATGTTGAACACTTTAAGGTACTCGGCTGGGCTGTCGCAACGGAAGGAGGGCGTAGCCCGACTGGAGTTGCGACAGCCCAGCCGGCGCCGTGCGGCGCGGGGGTGCGGCCTCTTGCTTGGCGGCAGCATAGTTGCCATAACTGAGAGCAAAACCTCAATTCAGGAGACTCCGATGGCTGAAAAACAGCGATGCCGAGCGTCGTCGCGC
>SDBV01002810.1_pt1 | contig 25961 bp, 17 predicted proteins | sample 2277081 | NCBI WGS metagenome assembly SDBV01 (sample SAMN10402039, study PRJNA504765) | marine sediment metagenome | isolation source: marine sediment core GS10_PC15, 223 cmbsf | place: Arctic Ocean: Southern Knipovich Ridge | collected 2010 | reverse complement strand
TCAAGGCTAGCCCTAAAGCTATTTCGGAGAGAACGAGCTATCTCTGGGTTTGATTAGACTTTCACTCCTCCCCACAAGTCATCCCCTCAGTTTTCAACCTAAGTGGGTTCGGTCCTCCACGCGGTATAACCCGCGCTTCAACCTGCTCATGGGTAGATCACCCAGTTTCGCGTCTACCGCCAATGACAAAATCGCCCTATTCAGACTCGGTTTCCCTGTGGCTCCGGCCCGGAAGGCCTTAACCGAGCCACGGACGGTAACTCGCCGGATCATTATGCAAAAGGCACGCCGTCACACCTTGCGAGCAAGCCCGCCATAGTGCTCCGACCGCTTGTAGGCACATGGTTTCAGGTTCAGTATCCTCCCCTAGCGGGGGTTCTTCCCATCTTTCAGTCACCCTACTGAGTTCACTATCGGTCGTCAGGGAGTATTTAGCCTTACGGGATGGTCCCCGTAGATTCAGTCGGGATTCCACGTGGCCCGACCTACTCAGGTACCTCTCGGGAGGCTGCACTGCGTTCGCGTACGGGACTGTCACCCTCTATGGTCGAACTTTCCAGAACGTTCTGCTTGCAGACAGCTTGGTAACTCCCATGTGAGAGGCCCTACAACCCCGCAGGGGAAAACCCCCGCGGTTTGGGCTGTTTCCGTTTCGCTCGCCGCTACTCGGGAAATCGATTTTTCTTTCTTTTCCTGCGGTTACTTAGATGTTTCAGTTCACCGCGTTTGCCGCATACGTCTATGGGATTCAACGTATACGAGTTCAGGAATCCCGGGATCAACGCTCGTTTGTCAACTCCTCCGGGCTTATCGCAGACTTCCACGCCCTTCAACGCCTCCTGACGCCAAGACATCCCCCATGTGCCCTTAATAGCTTGACCACATGAATCCAAGGCTCCCAAAGATGGAAACCAATCCATGTGTCATGCCTAAGTGCTCTTGGAACCGAGCCCATGCATCAAGCGACGCACTCGCTCGGCTCACACATTAAGATGCCACTATACCACAACCAAATTGTCAAAGAGCTACAAAAGACATCCCGTCGACGGGGCGTCTTTTCCTGTCAGTTCGACAGGGGTCGAGTTCGTCGGCCACCCGATGGCTCCCGAGGAACGCGTCCCCTGTCCAACTTCACCTTGCCAGGTGCCTGCTGCACGTGGCGAATCACCAAGTATATTGATCCGGCTCGCTGCTGTCAAAGGGCATACGGGAGAATTCCGAAAATTATTTCTGGGTCACGGGGCGAACGGCCCCTCCGGGGAAGGTGTTTTCCTTGTCCACATTTGAATTATATCGGACTTTCGCCCAGCGGCAAGCCACCAATTGGCCGCCCGTGGACACAGATGCCCCGGAGGTCGCCGGATGGTTCATCCGGAATTGCGCAGCCGAGGACACCCCGCGTTTTCGGTTACTGCCGCGTCTGCGACGTAGGAGGTTAGGTGGTTAGGTGGTTAGGGTTGCGAGGACAAACCTAATCCCTAACTCCCTAATCCCCTAATCCCCTTTGGCTGCGGGCCCCGCCCCCGGGCCGTTTTGGACGCCTTTCTGCACGGGGGCAAAGCGAAAACTCCACGCCCTTTTAGCGGCAACATTTTCTCGGCGGGCCGGCCAGGTGGCCGATAACCTGCCTAGTAAAAGGGACTTACGTCGATTAGAATAACGCCAAGTAGACTTGCCTCGCCGGGCCCAAAAACCAACAAATGACCGCAAAACCGGGGCTAAGTGGTGATTCTGCAACGGTTTGCGTCGATTCACCTGCAGCCCTTCAGAAACGTTATTTGCGCGACTCGACTTACGACGACGGCTGGTGCATCAGAGGCGACGGAACTCGGTTCGACACCGGGCGTTACGAATTCACCCGCTCGATACCCGTCGCCGTAAGCCGATTTCACCCCATGTATGTTCACCCGGCATACCACGTGAATTCACCCGGCATGCGAGGTTAACCGGGCCGTTGCCCCGCTCTGAGGTTGTGAATCATTCGGAAACAAGCTGTACGATGGGCCTCCGAGCCCGTCGAATCCAGGGGATTTCGACTTTTCGACGGGCTCGGAGGCCCATCGTACGCATTGATTCACAGCCTCTCTGCGGTGGCAAGCCTGCTGCGGAAAATCATCAGGGCCACCTGCGGCACTCTTAGCCCTTTCCCCTAAGCTCGTCAGACTTGGTGGCGGTCACCTTTTCCGCTCCCAAGATCGGCGGCCGCACCAAGGCGCCCGACTACTGCTTTCGGGCCGGCGGCGGCGTGCGAAGCTTTTTTGTGCAGGCAAAGTGCAAAGCGTTGGCGAAGTGGCGATCTTTGCGCGATTTTGGCGACGGCACTTTCCCTGGGCTCAACATGCGTGAACTCACCAAGGCCAAGCCGGTACCATCGGCGAATCGACAACTACCGGACGCTACGGTAAAATCATGTACAGAATAGTCATTTCCGCAATCATCTTGGGCACGCTCAGCGGTTGTGTTCAAACCCGATCCTCGATCAATCGTGGGGATGCCCGGTCGGCCTCGTGGGGAAAGGTCGTCGAGACTCCGGCACGAAAAGTAGACGGCGGCTCGCGGTGGAGCAATTAGCATGGACAGCTTGGCTACGTTATACAGAGAGCTGGATTTTCAGGGCGGAGACTTGCTGCGCGCGACAGCAGATCCACCGTCTCACCTGTCTCAGGAAAATTGGATCGAAAAGGGCGAATGGCTCGCCTCGGCGCAACGCGCCAAGGCGGATCGCGTCTTTTTCGTGGATAACAATCCGGTCATTGTTTTTGCTGAGTGCGGTCAGGAAGTAGCGGAAAAGGTCAAGGCTTTCAACCGTGCTTGGTCGTTGGCCCGTCCCCGGATTTTGTTTCTCGCCTCACCTGGTGAAATCACGGTTTACGACCTTGCACAAAAACCGGTTGACGAAAAGGACGACAATTCCTGGGAGGAGCTTCGCGATCTTAAAGTGTTGCAGGACTTGAGCGAGGTAGCTTCTCAACTCCAGGCTTTTCATCGAGACAACATCGAATCGGGACGAGTATTTGGTGATCAGCGATTCGGCAATCTGAATGACCGCGCAGATAAAGCCCTGATTCGTGACCTGAAGACCGTCCGTCGGGCATTGATGCAAGATGGGCTTTCCGGTGAAAAGCTGCGATATGCCCATTCTTTGATCGGTCGCTCCATTTTCATTCGTTATCTGGAAGATCGTGGAATACTGGACGAGGACTATTTCCTATCGGTTGCCAGGCAAACGCAAGGCTGGACCGGCTTGCTGCGAGAACCTCCTCAAGGGCTTGATCTTACGGAAATCCCAACGTTCTTTCCGAAGGTGCTGCAGAACAAGGATTTTACCTACGCGCTTTTTCAAAGGCTCTCGAAAGACTTCAACGGCGACATGTTTCCCGATGTCGAGACGGAATACGAGATTGTCCAACAGAATCATCTCCACCGAATCCAAGGCCTGCTTTACGGCGACACTCAAGACCAAAAACGATTGTTTTTCTATGCCTATCGTTTCGACATCGTGCCGTTGGATTTGATTAGCTCCATCTACGAAGAGTTCTACCATTCGTCCGCAGAAGACGAAAAGACAATTGCGGAAACGAAGAAAAAGAAGAAGAAGAAGAAGGCGAGCAGCAAGGCCCGTGACAACGGAGCTTATTACACTCCGCCCGCACTAGCGGAGTTTGTACTGTCGCGAGCCCTCACGCCACGAGCGCTTCGCAAACACCCCCGGGTTCTGGACCCGGCGTGCGGCAGCGGTATCTTCCTGGTCGAAGCGTTTCGGCGCATGGTTCGCTACGAGCGACACAAGAAGCAAGAGCGGCTTACCTTCGACGAATTGAGAGGGATACTCCGAGACCAAATCGCGGGAATCGAGGTCGAGGAAGAGGCGTCCCGTATCACGGCGTTCAGCCTTTATCTGGCAATGCTCCACTACCTTGACCCGCCCGCGATCCGAGAGCATATCCGGCAAGGCAATAGACTCCCCCATCTTTTGGCATCGGATAAGAAGGACAAAAAGGATAAGAATACGTCGTCAGATTGTTTGCATTGCATCCTTACGGCCAACGCCTTTGATGTCGCTTTTATTGCGTCCACGCCACACTGGCAGGACCGCTTCGGTGACAAGTGTGCGGATATTGTCGTCGGCAATCCGCCTTGGGGAAACCTAAGCGCGGCAGAAAAGACAGAAATGGTTTCGTGGTGTGAAGAAAACGAGCGTTCCATTGGTCACGACGAGCCTTCCCAGGCATTTCTCTTGCGTGTAGTCGATTTCCTGAGGCCAAACGGCGTCGCGGGAATGTTCGTGTCTGCTGGCATATTGTTTAAGCACGGAGAGCGATCAGGTGCATTTCGGAAAGATTGGCTTGGTAAGGTCAAGTTAAGAGAAGTGTTCAACTTCACCCATGTAAGGCATACGTTTTTTGCCGGTGACTCGCCATTTGTCTCGGTGGTTTTTGAAAAAGGAAAACAGGAAGATCTCGCTGTTGAACACTGGTCGGCAAAGCAATTGGCCGATGTCGAGAAGACTCAAGCGGTGCTGTTATCTCTCCATGACCTCAGCATTCTACGTGACGTTGACCTCACTTCCCCTGCTACGTGGAAGGTTCCGCTTTACGGCCAATTTGGAGATGGTCAATTCATTAGGCAACTCTCAAGGCACCCCAAATTGAAAGGCTTGGTGAATGACGATGCCTCTGGATTTGGTTTTAAGGTTGGAAAGCAGGACAAGAACGCCGGATTTTCCGGTCTTGATCAAGTCGACCACTTCAACTTCACAAGATACGACGACCTTCTGTTTAACACGCCGCCAACAAAGGCTGAGCGTCCTCGCAATATCGAGTTATACAAGGGCCCAAGGATCCTCTTTCGCGAGTCTCCTAGACAAAAAGCGGATGTTCCTTCTGAGAAAGGTTGGATTATTGCCCGGTATGAAACAAAGGATTTCGTTTTTTGCCAATCGGTTATTGGCTTGCAGTTGACTGACCCTAGTGAATCGCGTTACAAGACGCTTTTGGGAATCTTATGGTCCAGTCTGTCGCGTTATTATTGTTTCATGGCAGGCGGAAAATGGGGTGTTTGGCATGACACCATCACATATCGTGATGAACTCCTCGAACTCCCGGTCGTTCTCGACGAATCCCACCCGGCAACGAAGCGCGTGGTTCGCATTGTTGACAACCTGCGAGGCTACCATCCTCAGATACAGGATCTTCTTCAACCGGACGGCATCCCGGAGGCGACTATCCGGCGAACACGTCGGCAGTGGGAACAACAACTCGACGAGGCCGTGTTCGACCTTTACGATCTGACCGAGGAACAACGCGACCTGATCCGCGACTGTTGCGAAGTGACGTTGCCGTTCTTCTACAAGCCGCTTGACAGCGTCGGGGCGGAGTTTGCGGTTCCTGATGACGGCGACTTGCGATGGATGGAGCAATACACCAGGATTTTCGCCCGACGCTGGAACGCCTATCTGCCGGACGACCAGGAAATGCGGGCTGACCTGCATATCGGGGCGCACGGCAATATGGTGGCCGTCGAGTTCTATCCGGCAGACAAGGGCGATTCTTGGGATTTGACACCCAAAGACGATTGGCAGTACGTCCTTGAGCAACTCGCTGAGAATCTCCCCCAACCGATGGGAACCTCGCGGATCGTCCTCGATGGACTAGCCTATGTCGTTTCTGATGATGCGATCATCGTAATCAAGCGGAACATCAAACGGCTTTGGACACGGTCAATCGCTCGTGAAGACGCTGGCTCAACGCTAACAAAACGAATGATTGCGACGATGCACGGAGAGGGACGGCAGCAATAATGGCACGACACAGTAATGCCGTTCCAGTGTATGCCTCGATTTGGGCGGATCACGTGAACCTCTATCTTGAGGTGTTTGCTCGTGCTCTGCGAAGATTGCAAACGGTGTTTATTTCTGGCGATGAGAATGCTATTTCACTGCGCCTATGCCCCCTGCTGGCAAAGGAGTGTTTTCAGTTTGAGCAAAAGGGACGTCCTGTCCCCGTTCCACAATGGGAAAAGCCGCAACAGCCACAAACACAAACTGAAGCGACGCAAGAGCATATTGGCAAACGTCCAGACTTCACATGCAGTTTCCACGACACATCTGCGAAGTCGCTCGATGACTGGTTGATCCCCCTTCACGTCGAATGCAAGCTGTTGGGTAGACCAACCAGTGCCACCTGGATTCTCAACACAAACTACGTCACGCGCGGTATCGCCCGCTTCGACCTGGAGTCGCACAGATACGGCAACCGTGCCTCGTCCGGAATAATGATCGGCTACATCATCAGCATGACTCCCGGACAGATACAGACGCAGGTCAACTCCTGCATCAAAAAGAAACTGCCGGGCGTTCCACCGCTGGTGTTCGCATTATCCGCCGTGCCATCGCAATCGCAGCACCATTTCGCGCGTAGGCACGTCATGCCGACACCATTTACTCTGATCCATCTTTGGGTGGATATCCGAAACAACTACCAATGACGTAGGTTGGGACAGAAAAGGGTCAGGGACAGAAAAGGGGTCAGAACTGAATGGGGAGGGGCTGGGGTCAGAGCGTCAGTTGTCAGTAGTGACCGGAAAACAAATGGGCGGATAGCAATCCGAGATGCTAAAGCATAAGCTACGTCTACTATTGACTGCCGCCCCTTCGGGGCTGCGCGGTGCGATTCGACCCGATTCCCAAGGGCTGACGCCCTTGGCTATTGACTGTCGCCCCTTCGGGGCTGATGAAGACGGAAAGGGGTCAGAACTATCTATGTATTGTGCGAGGGAAGGGATGGGGTCAGAGCGTCAGTTGTCAGTAGTGACCGGAAAACAAATGGGCGGATAGCAATCCGAGATGCTAAAGCATAACCTACGTCTACTATTGACTGCCGCCCCTTCGGGGCTGCGCGGTGCGCTTCGACCCGATTCCCAAGGGCTGACGCGCTTGGCTATTGACTGTGGTCAAGGTGGTCGATATCTTCGGCAACGACACGATGACGATTGTGGAGGTGACGCTATGAGCAAGAAGAACGTCAAAACCTTATCGGTCCTCGATACGGAGATCCGGGTGGTTCCGGTGGATGCCGAGGATTACATCTCGCTGACGGACATGCTCAAAGCCAAGGATGGAGACTTTTTTATCTCCGATTGGCTACGCAACCGCAATACGGTGGAGTTTCTCGGGATCTGGGAATCGGTTCACAACCCGGATTTTAATTATGGCGAATTCGCCATAATTAAAAGTCAGGCTGGACTGCACAGCTACAAGATCAGCGTGAAGCAGTGGGTGGCGAAAACGAACGCCGTGGGCCTAATGGCCAAGGCGGGCCGGTATGGGGGAACCTACGCCCACAAGGATCTCGCATTTGAATTCGGCATGTGGATCAGCCCCGAATTCAAGATTTACCTGATCAAGGAGTTCCAGCGGCTCAAAGAAGAGGAATATAAACAACTCGGCTGGGACATCAAACGCAACCTGGCGAAGATCAACTACCGGATCCACACCGACGCGATCAAGGCGAACCTGATTCCGCCGGAACTGACGCCAAAACAGGTCGGTTTCGTCTATGCGAGCGAGGCCGACGTGTTGAACATGGCCCTGTTCGGGAAGACGGCGAAGGATTGGCGCAGCGCGAACCCGGGCAAGAAAGGCAATGTCCGCGACGACGCGAACGCCGTTCAACTGGTCTGTTTGGTGAACCTGGAGAATCTCAATGCGCTCTTTATCAACGAGGGTGTCGGACAACCGGAGCGTTTGGCCAAGCTGAACGGGATTGCGATCGAGCAGATGAAACTACTCACCGACGAGAGCGGCATCAAACGTCTGGAGGAGAAATAACCATGGCGCTGCACAAGGACTTTCCCGATTCGCCCCACGCCATTCTCGACCCGGCGGTGCGATGGTTTCCGGCGGATGAAGCCCTGCGCGAGACCAGCGCCGAAGGGGGGAATGGGGTCAGGGCGTCAGTTGTCAGTAGTGATCGGCAAACCAATGCACGGATAGCAATCTGTTTATCCGGTCTTTCTCGCGAGGCAAGTTGAAAGGGCTGGAATCGCTTGCTATGATAGAAGGCTGCTGCCTGACGTGATTCTCTACTTTGAAGGCGATGCAACGTGATCGGCCAACGGGATTTCACCTCCGATACTTCGGAGCAGTTCCTGGCTTCGAGTGAAGATTCGATGCGGAGGCTGGCTAGCCAGATGCTTTCTCGCTTCCCGGCGGTCAATCGTTGGGAAGAGACGGACGATGTGTTCCAAGAGTCGTCGTTACGGCTGCACAAGGCATTGAAAGAGCTTGCGCCAACCTCGCCACGCCATTTTTACTGTCTGGCGGCAGTGCAGATCCGTCGGGTTTTGATCGACATGGCCCGGCGGTATTCGGGTCCTTGCAGCTTTGCCGCCAATCATGAAACGAGCCATGGGGGACCGGAAACGTGGCTGAAAGAAGCGGCAGATACCACGGCACGGTCGGAGGTGATTTCGCTCGACGACTGGGCCGATTTTCATCGGCAAGTCGAGAACCTTCCTGAACCGCTCCGCGAGGTCTTCGACTTGGTGTGGTATTCGGGTCTACGCCAAGAGGAGGTGGCCGACCTGCTGGCAATCACACGGCGCAGCGTGCAGCGGCGCTGGCGAGCAGCGCGAATCCTGTTGCACCGTCGACGCAAGGGAGAGAGGCCCGCTTGAGGCTCACATCATGCCCTGGATGAATCCCCCAAAGCAATGACTGATACGTCAGACGACGGCGAACGATTACATCATCTGCTTGATCGCTGGGAAGCTGCCCACAAGGCCGGCCGCCGGCTCAGCGCGGAAGCGTTGTGTGCCGATGATCCTGGCCTGACGTCGGTGCTTCAGGAGCAGATCGACGCCTTGCTGGAGATCGGGTCTTTTGTCGATGACTGGGAGGCCCCGGCTCGCCCTGCATTGCCCGAACAGATAGGCCCCTACCGCGTGCTCCGTGAATTGAGTCGCGGCGGAAGCGCGGTGGTCTATTTGTGCCAGCAGACGCTGCCCCAACGCCAAGTCGCCTTGAAGATCCTCCAGCCGGCCCGAGCCGTCGGAAAACTCAGCGAACGCTTTCGGCGCGAGATCCAACTGCTGGCCACATTGCATCATCCGGGCATTGCCCAAATCTACGATGCCGGAATCGCCGACCTGGGGCAAGGCCCGCAGCCGTACTTCACCATGGAGTGGATTCAGGGCCAAAGACTCAATGCATTCGTTCGGTCCCGCCGGAGCGAAGACTGGTCACTGAGGGATTCGTTGGAGTTGATGGTGAAGGTTTGCGAGGCGATTGAACTGGCCCACGAGAATGGGATCATTCATCGCGATCTCAAACCGGCGAACATTCTCGTTAGCGAAGCGGGTCAACCCAAGGTGCTCGATTTCGGCATCGCGCGAATCCAGCGGCGGGACGCCACGGCGTCGGACCCGACGACGGTCACCGAAGTCATGCTGGGCACCCCGCCCTACATGAGCCCCGAACAGTTTGCCGAAGGCTCTCGCGCCGTCGATGCACGCTCCGACGTGTACAGCCTGGGAGTCATCCTCTACGAACTGCTCACCGGACGTCTGCCGTACAAGCTGGAAGGCTCTTCGATTGTCCAGGCGGGACGGATCGTTCGCGAGTCGGTTCCCGTCCCGGCCGGACGCATCCATCGGCCGCTTCGGGGTGATCTGGAGACGATTCTCGCCAAGGCGCTGGCCAAGGACCCGGACGACCGATACCAGAGTGTTGCCGCTCTTTCGGCCGATATGCGGCACTACCTGGCCGGGGAGCCGATTGCTGCCCGCCGCATCGGGCCGCTCGGCCAATTGTGGCGCTGGGGCCGCGCCAACCCGCGATCCGCACTGCTGGGCGCCACCGCCCTGGCCAGCCTGCTCCTGGCGTGCACCGTATCGCTCTACTTCGGCACCCTGGCGAAGCGGCATGCCCACGACTTGGAAGTCTCCGTGGAAGGTCTACGGCGAGAACGGACCCGCGCCGACCGGCAGGCCGGACTCGCCCGGCAACACAGTCAAGATCTCGCCGCGGCGAAATCGCAACTCGAACAGGAAGTGCAGCGCCTTCGCCGCTCCGTGATGAACGCTACGCTGATGCGGGCGAGTGATCACACGGCAAGCGATCCGCTCGTGGCCGCGTCCTTGCTGTTGGACGAAGATCTTTGCCCGGCGGACCTCCGCGGCTTTGCCTGGAATCTCCTCTACCGGCAGACCCAACGTGAGGTAGGCCGCATTCAGGCGCACGACGACGAAGTGGTCGCCTTGGACGTCTCCGCAGACGGCACCACCCTGGCTACCGCCGGACTGGACGGGAAACTCCGCATCTGGCAGTGCGATTCTCTGAAGCCGATCGCGTCCTTCGAGGCGGACATCGGCGGCAAGACTCGAATCGCGCTGGATGCTACCGGAAACCGACTGCTGGCGATCACCGCAGAGGGCAAGGTTCTGCTGGCGTCGGTGGCCCAGCGACAAATCGTCAAGGAACCTCACGCGCGGTCGGCAAGAGCGACCCGTGTGGCGTTCTCCCCGCAGGGGCGCTGGCTCGCGATTGGCGAGGAGAGTGGCAACGTGCGGGTCTGGGAGACGGATCTCAGCGGCACGGCTCGAGTATTCAAGACCGGCTCTGCCCGAATTGTTGGCCTGCGTTTTGGCGCCGAAGACCGGCAATTGGTCGGCGTCGCGCGCGACGGTGTCATCTATGAGTGGGCGGTGGAACCAGGGACGCTCGACAACCAGGACCAACTGCCGCTGCAGCGTTTGCTGCACGTTGCGATCGATCCCAGCCTAATACTACAGCGCAAGGTTGATATTGCATAAAACGGTGAATTCAGCGAATCTATTGTCCTCAGCAAGGTTCAAGGAGGACATGGCATGGATGCCGAGCAGATTCGTGGGTTGAAGCCAATGCTGGCACGTTACTTGAAACAATTCGATGGCTGTTTTGCTCGCAAGGATACGCGAGCCCACCTGTCGGTGTACGTGGAAGGCCAGTTGTCGGACTTGAACGCGAAGAGCGTCGAGCCGATCGCGGTGCATGCAGGGGTCGCCCCACGAACACTGCAAGAGTTCCTGGCGCATTACCGGTGGGACGAAGATCGGGTGAGGGACCGGCTGCGTCAGGTGATGATCGAGAAACATGCCGGGCCGAACTCGATCGGGATCATCGACGAAACCAGCGACGTGAAAAAGGGGGACAAAACGCCGGGTGTCCAACGACAGTGGTGCGGCACGGTCGGCAAGACGGAGAATTGCATGGTGACGGTCCACCTGGGCTACGCGAGGGGCGATTTTCACTGTCTCGTCGACGGCGAACTGTTTCTGCCGGAAAGCTGGTCGGAAGATCGCGATCGCTGTCGTGAAGCAGGAATCCCGGACGACATGACCTATCGATCCAAATGGAAGATCGCCTTGGAGTTGCACGACCGCGCCAGCACCGGCGGCCTTTCGTTCGGCTGGCTTGGCTTCGACGAGGGGTATGGCAGCAAACCCGAGTTTTTGCGGATTTTGAACGACCGTGAGCAGCTTTTTGTGGGAGAGGTTCCCAGGACATTCACTGGTTGGATTGACCCGCCGCGAGTGACCCTGCGCCCTTTTCGTCGCGCTGGCGGACGCGGCCGTGGTCGCAAAACGCCTCGCGTGGTCTCGGGAAGCCATGCAGCGATCTCCGTAGAGAACATGCTGAAATACTCGCCCGCTTTGCGGGACCAGCCCTGGGTGGGATACCACGTCAAGGACGGTCAGAAAGGTCCCATCGTGTGGGAAGCGAAGCACACGATGATCACCATCAAAGGCGAAAAGGGCCTGCCGGGAATACGACTGCATTTGGTCGTCGCCCGCAACATGCTCGATCCGGAGGAGGTGAAATACTTTGTCAGCAACGCACCGCCTGAGACCCCGGTACAAACTCTGCTGCTGGTCGGGTTTTCTCGTTGGCGAGTCGAGCGTTGTTTCGAGGATCAAAAACAAGAGATCGGCCTCGACCAGTGGGAAGGACGGCGTTACCTCGGCCTGAAAAGACACCTGATCCTCTCGTGCATCAGTTACCTGTTCCTGGCGACCGTTCGCGAGCAGTTTCGGGGAAAAAAATCCGGAGTTGACCGTTTGCCAGGTCCACACGGCCGTCGGCTCGCTCGTTCGTTCCTGGTGGCTTAACGGCCGCGCCTCAACCAGGCTGATTGAACACACCGCCAGCGTCATCCAAAGGACACAACAACGTAACGCCGTGGCACGCAAGTCCCACATCAAGCGAACACGTCGAAAACTACGAGAATCAGGCATCAAACTAAAACAACTCATACGCTGTAAATGGCAGTGACCCTGCGCTGTAGTACTAACCTGGGTTGCGGCGACTCGAATGTACAACGACGCGATCGTGTGGGATCGAGTCGCTCGGAAGCCCCATCAACAGGTCGTTCAGGAACCTGGCGTCCTGCACGCGGTGCAATTGACTCCCTCACCGGAGCTGACCCTGATCACCGCCGGAAGGGGACAGGTCCATACGTGGGAAGGAGGTGTGCGGAAAGCCACCTTGTGTTCAGGACGGGGCAGCGTTCACTGCATGGCGGTTTCACCGCACGGAGACCTTGTCTTGATCGGCTTTGGCGACGGTGCCGTCTCCTCAACGCGAGTTGCGGCGCCCTTTGAAGCCCGAGCGTTGACGTCACCGGGTGGTGAAGTGCAGGCGGCGGAGTTTTCGCCCGACGGCCGTCTGCTTGCGTGGGCGGAAACCGGTGGCCAGGTGGCCGTTCACGATATGCAATCGGACGAGGCCGTTGCCCAGCTTCTCGGACGAGTGCCGCGAATTGAGGACGTGCTGTTTTCCCCAGACGCGCGATACGTTGTCTCGGCGGATTACAGCGGCGCTTTGTGTCTCTGGGACGTTCGGTCCAGAGAACTTGCCAACACGTTTGCTGCCCCGGGAGAACGGATTTTTGCGTTGGCTCTCTCGGGCGACGGGACGCGGCTCTTCGGCGTGGGCGGCCGCGGCGGCCTGTTGGTCTATTCGATGCTTGATCAGCAACTGATCCAGCGCATCAAGGGACACGAGGCGCGGGGCAGCGCAGTGGCGATTTCGCCGGACGGCAGAATCCTGGTCACGGCCGACGAACGGGGCAACGTCCGGCTGTGGGGTGCGTCTTCGCTCGAGCCCCGAGCGGAAGTACAGGCCCATAAAAAACGCGTCAATTCGCTCGCCTTTGCGCCCAACGGGCGGCTTCTTGCCACCGCATCGCGGGATCAAACGATCAGGCTCTGGCAAGTCCGGCCCTCGGGTTTGACGCCGATCGAAACGCTTCGTTTCCACACCGCCTACGTGACCTCGCTCAACTTCTCACCCGACGGCGCTCTGCTGGCCAGCGGAGGCCGCGACGCCCGGGTGATCCTCTGGGACACGGCCACCTGGCAACCGCAGGCGGTGCTAAGCGATGAAATTTCTTGGATTCGCGCCGTCCGCTTCTCGCTCGACGGCCGCCTGCTCGCTGTGGCCGGAAGTTGTGACTACATAAGGCTTTGGGACGGAAGCCACTCCCCGCCTCTAGCGACCGCTCGCTGAGCCGGGCTACCTCTTTTCCCGATATTCTCCCATTTCGGCCATTTTTTGCGTCGTCTTCTCAGGCGAACTCTCGCTGTTACTAATAGCGGGGGCAGAATCGGCGCCGAGTCCGCTGCACGGGGTTTGCCGGTGGTCGAATCTCGACCTGCCTGCGCAGGAAGTAGGACCGCGAAACAGACCGTGGGTTTGCCACCGGGAGACGTCAAATTGAGAAGCGACGACAGCGATCTGATCAACGCCACCGAAGTCATCCGTTGCGTTTACCTCGCCAGGCTATTGGAGCGGGCGGGGAACCCCGAAGCGGCACAACGGTGGCAAGCCAAGGTAGACCGATGGCTGAAAAAGCACATGGGATCGGCAGATCGCGAGGGTGCATCGACTCGATCCTTCGGTGCGCCCTGGATATCCCCCGAACCGACCCAAACCGGCGAATTCCCCAGTTTCTGACGCCCTTGGCTATCGACCGTCGCTCCCTCCGGGCTGCGCGGTGCGATTCCGCTTGCCTTGGCCCCTTTTTCCGGCCGGGGCGGATTCGACGGGCCGCCGGACGGGTACGGTTGATACATAGTCGCCGGTCCCGCCGACCGCCCACTGGAGGTCGGCCTTGACCTTGGCGTTTCGGGCATACCCGTCGCGGTGCTTCTTGGCGTACGCAAGAATCTCGCGCGAAAGCTCTCGAACCGTTTCCCGGCACGCCGGATCGCGGAAGAAGTTGGTCAGCTCGTCGGGGTCCTTTTCGAGATCGAACAGCCACGGATCGTCCACCGGCGAATAGATCAGTTTCCAGCGATCGGTCACCGCGGCCAGCCAACCGGCGCCGTCGGGTCTGCCCGTGCTGCGGATGAAGGTGACGTCTTTCCAGCCGGCCGGGGGCTTGCCGGTGACCAGCAGTGCGGAGCCGTCGCGTCCCTCTTCTTGCCCGGCCGTCTCAACGCCCATCAGGCCGAGGATCGTGGGCAGGAAATCGACGCACCCGAGGGTCTCGTGGATCAGCGTGCCGGCTTTGATCCTTTTCGGATAGTAAACCACCAGCGGGATCTTCGCCGAGCCCTCGTAAGGGACGCCCTTGTTTTGCCGATGGTGCTCGCCGCGGAGGTCGCCGTGGTCGGCGGTGAACACCACGACCGTGTTCTGAATCAGCCCGTGGGACCGCAACGCGCCGATGATCTTGCCGACGTTGTCGTCGATGCACTTGACCATGCCGTAATACGACGCCATGCCGGCGAACCCACCGGACGGACGGCCCCAGCTCGGCAGGTTGCCCAGGGACTTGTCGAACGTACGGGGCGTCTGATACGTCTGATTCTGGAACATGGTGCCGTAGGGCGGCCGGACGGTGTCCGGGCCGTGCGGATCGGGAATGCTGAGCATGAAGCAAAACGGCTGGTCCTTGTGCGCGGCGATGAACTGAACCGTCTTGTCGGCGAGGAAATCGGTGGTGAACGACTTTTCGTCGGCGCCCGCCACGCCGTAGTTCGGCTGGCCCGCCGGGCTGCGAGCCTTCACCCGGGGACCGTCGGGCGTATCTTCCAACTGCTTCCAGTGGCCGCGGTTGAACATGTAGCGGTTGTCCTGGAAACCGAACTTCCGCTGGGGCGCCCACTGCGGTTTGCCGCCGCCGTCGAGATGCCACTTGCCCGCGTAGCCGGTGGCGTAGCCCCGGCGCCGGAGGATCTCGGCGAAGGTGACGACGTCGTCGCCCAGGGCGATGTTGTTGTTGGTCACGGGCGTGTTTTGCGGATAGCGGCCGGAGACGAAGGCCGCTCGCGACGGCGAGCAGACCGGGGTGGTGGCGTAGAAGCTGGTACACAGGGCGCCGTGGTCGGCGAGCCAATCGATATTCGGCGTGGTCACCACGGCGTCTTTACCCCACATCAGCGCCTGCTCCGGCGGGAGGGTGGCGCGATAGCAGCCCAGGGTGCGAAAGTTGTGTTCATCCGTATGGATGATGAGCAGATTCGGCCGGTTGGCGCCCGGCGCGACGCGGGGGTTTTCCGAGCCGAGCACCGACGTGAGCGACGGTCCCCCCAGGACGGCCGTCAACAGCAAGCAGCAAGACAGGAGCCGAGCAACGAGGTTCGATTTCGTGTGTGAGAGCATGTTGGAGTCCCCTGTAGTCGAGGGTGTCCGGGAATCCGAAACGCCGGAGATCTCTGTAGGGAACGGCCTCCGTGCCGTTCCGCCGCGATCGGCGGTTCCACGGAACGGCACGGAGGCCGTTCCCTACAGTCTCGAATTCCCGGACACCCTCATGTAGTCAGGTGTTTGCCAATCTCTTTCGATGAACGTTACCGATCCCCGGCGGCCGCGCCGGGAAAAATACACCGCGTGGCCGCGGCGGCTAAACGGTTTTGCGATAGCCCAGCACGGGCGGGAGTCGCGTAACCGTATTGCCGCCGAAAGGTCGGCCCCCACGGACCGCAGTCCGTGGGCGTTGAGCAGAAGTTGAAGCCGCCGCCAACTGCTCACTACTTACCACCTACCACCTACCACCTACTATCCACTATCCACTATCCACTATCCACTATCCACCGCCTACTCCCACTTCAACACGGCCCCGGTATCGGCGCTGGTGGCCATGGCGGCGTACTTGGCCAGACAGCCGGTCTTGACTCGCGGCTCGCGGGGCTGCCACTGCTTCTTGCGTTCGGCCAACTCGTCGTCGCTAAGGCGAACGTTGAGCTGGTGGCCGGGGATGTCGATCTCGATCACGTCGCCGGGCTGCAATAGGCCGATCGGTCCGGCCACGGCGGCCTCGGGGCTGATGTGGCCGATGCAGGCGCCGGCCGTGCCGCCGGAGAAACGGCCGTCGGTGATCAGGGCCACCCGATCGTCCAACCCCATGCCCTTGATGGCCGTGGTGGGGGCCAGCATCTCCTGCATGCCGGGCCCGCCGCGAGGGCCTTCGTAGCGGATAACCACCACGTCGCCGGCTTTTACTTTGCCGTTGACGATGCCTTCGTAGGCCTCGGTCTCGGCCTCGAAGATCACCGCCGGACCGGAGTGTTTGAGCATCCCCGGCGACACGCCGGCTGCCTTGACCACGGCTCCTTGCGGCGCCAGGTTGCCGTAGAGGATCACCAGCCCGCCCTCGTCGCTGTAGGCATTGTCCACCTCGCGGATGCAGTCGGTGGGGTCGAAGCCCAGGTCTTCGTCGGACAGGTCGCGGATCGATTCGGCCGACTTCTGAACACTCATGCCTTGGTTGTTCCGCAGGCCGCTGGCGGTGACGGCGGCCAGTTGCAGGGCTTCGGGTTTGACCGTCTCGGCCCGAACGTCGTACTCGGCGACGTTCGCGCCGAGGGTCTTTCCGGTGACCGTCGGGCAGTCGAGGTTCAGCAGTGCGGGGCGTCCGCGGGCGACGCTGCCGAGGATCGTGTGGATGCCGCCGGAGTTGTGTACGTCTTCGACGTGGTAGTGGCTGCTGGGGGCGACCCGGCAGACGTTGGGCGACTGTTGGCTGAGCCGGTTGATCCGCTGGACGTCGTAGTCGACGCCCGCCTCGTGGGCCACGGCCAGCATGTGCAGCACCGTGTTGGTACTGCCGCCCATGGCCATGTCGAGCACCATGGAATTGTCGATCGACTTGGCGGTGACGATCTCCCGGGGCAGCAGTCCGTGGCCTTCACCCTTCTTGTCGAATTGAAGCACCATCTCGACGATCCGCTGGGCCGCGCGGCGGAAGAGCTTCTTTCGCTCGGCGCTGGTGGCCAACACGGTTCCGTTGCCGGGCAGGGCCATGCCCAGCGCCTCGCAGAGGCAGTTCATGCTGTTGGCCGTGAACATGCCGGAGCAACAGCCGCAGGTGGGACAGCCGATCTTCTCCAATTCGAGCAACTCTTCGGCGCTGAGTTTGCCGTTCTGTTTGGCGGCGGCGGCGATGAACACGTCGACCAGGTTGACCTTGCGGCCGTCGGGCAACTTGCCGGCCTCCATCGGCCCGCCGCTGACGAAAATCGTGGGGATATTGCAGCGCACGGCGGCCATCAACATGCCGGGAACGATCTTGTCGCAGTTGGGGATGCAGATCATGGCGTCGAAGCAATGGGCCTCCAACATCGTCTCCACCGAATCGGCGATCAGCTCCCGGCTGGGCAGCGAGAATTTCATCCCCCCATGCCCCATGGCGATCCCGTCGTCCACGCCGATGGTGTTGAACACGAACGGCATCCCGCCCGCCTGGCGAACGTACTGCTTGACCAGCGCCCCGACCTTGTCCAGGTGGACGTGACCGGGAATGATGTCGGTGTAGCTGTTGCAAATGGCGATAAACGGTTTTTTGAAATCGTCTTCGCCGACGCCGGTCGCGCGGAGCAGGCTTCGGTGGGGGGCTCTTGCATCACCCAGTTTGACAATATCAGATCGCATCTTCGAAGGTCCTTTCGTGCAAATAGCGGAACCGGCGTATTTTAGTTTAGGCCGCTTCGCAGCCAAGCGGTAGGGGAGCCGCCAGCGCCGGCCGCTACCCCCAGCCGCTTGCGGCTTCGCAAACGCCGGCCGGGTAGCCACCGCCGGAAAACAAGTGTATCCTTGCTTACCACGAGGCCAACGCCCGATCGGGCTCCCACCCACCGCCCCGCGAGGACCTGACTATGAGACACTCGATCTTCAAACACTCGTTGCTTGCGCTGTGCATCGCCCTGCTGAGCATCCCCGCCCTGGCGGCCGAAAAAGACGGCTTCACCCGGCTCTTCGACGGCAAAACGTTCGATGGCTGGGAAGGCAACCTCGAGGTGTTCCGCATCGAGGGCGGCGCGATCGTCGGCGGCAGCCTGAAGCAGCGGGTGGCCCGAAACGAGTTCCTCTGCGCCAAGAAGGAGTACGGCGACTTCGAGTTGCGGTTGAAGTTCAAGCTGCTGGGCAAGGGGGTCAACGCGGGCGTGCAGATCCGCAGCCGGCGGATCCCCAACCATCACGAGATGATCGGCTATCAGCCCGACCTGGGCGACGGCTGGTGGGGATGCCTTTACGACGAATCCCGCCGGCGGAAGATCCTCGCCGGACCGCCGCGTGAAGAGCGCGACAAGATCGTCAAGGAGGGGGATTGGAACGAGTACGTGATCCGCTGCCAGGGCCGGCGGATCCAACTCTTCATCAACGGCCATCAAACGGTCGACTACACCGAGCCGGACGAGTCGATCCCGCAGACCGGCCTGATCGGCGTGCAAATCCACGGCGGCCCACCCAGCGAGGCCTGGTACAAGGACATCGTGATCAAAGAATTGTCAGCGGAGTAGCTTTCAGCAGTCAGCTATCAGCGGTCAGTTATCAGCGGTCAGTTATCAGCGGCCAGTTATCAGCGGCCAGTTATCAGCGGCCAGTTATCAGCGGCCAGTTATCAGCGGCCAGTTATCAGCGGCCAGTTATCAGCGGCCAGTTATCAGCGGTCAGTTATCAGCGGTCAGCCAGTTGAAAGCTGAGAGGTTGTGAATATTCGGAGTGCGGTGACAAGTCATCGCACTCCAAACCTATTTCTGGTTCATCCTGAATTTGGGGACTTGGTATCGGATGCAGGAGAAGTACGGGTTCCTCTGCTCTGTTGCCGAATGGGCCGGATCGCCGGACAACGCCGTGTCTTACCAGGGGCTCGCGAATAGAGAAGAGGAACTCGTACTTCTGTTGGTGGAGCGAGGACGCGAATTCCGGATGAACCCTGTTTCTTCACAACCTCTGACGGCTGATAGCTGAAAGCTGACGGCTCTCTAAAATCATGCCACCGAAGTTTCTCTATTTCGATCTCGGCAAGGTTCTCGTAGAGTTCAGCGTCGACCAGATGCTCCGGCAGATGGCCGAGGCGGCGGGCACCGATGCCGAGCGGGTCAAGGAGGTGCTGTTCGACGGCCAGCTTCAGCGGGAGTACGAAACCGGCACGCTCGGCGACCGCGAGTTTTACGATACGTTTTGTCGGCGCACCGGCACGCGGCCCGACTACCAGGCGCTGCGGCGGGCCGGCAGCGAGATCTTCCACCTGAACGTCTCCATGGCGCCGGTGGTGGCCCAACTACAACAGGCCGGCTACCGCACCGGCATCTTGTCGAACACCTGCGCGGCCCACTGGGAGTATTGTGTTGCCCGCTTCCGGATCCTCACCGAGGCGTTCGCCGTCCACGCGTTGAGCTACCGGATCAAGGCCTGTAAGCCGGACGCGGCAATCTTCCAGGCCGCCGCCGAGTTGGCGGGCGTCGAGCCGCAGGAGGTCTTTTTCGTCGACGACCTCCCCCAGCACGTCGCCGGCGCCAAGGCCGCCGGCTTCGACGCCGTGCAATACACTTCCACGCCGCAATTCGTGGCCGACCTGCGGGCGCGAGACCTGCGACTGAACTATTGACGGTAAGCGGCCACCAAGCCGATTGGTGCTAGCCCGCACTTCTCACCAGGGAACTCACCACGGAGGCACGGAGAACACGGAGAAAGAGATTTGAGTGGGATGTTGATAGTCTACATCGCATGACAAAGTGTTTTCAGTGTCGTTGTTGGAAATCCTCATATTCTAATAGTCTGAGGGTGTCCGGGAATTCGAAGCGCGGGAGATCTCTGTAGGGAACGGCCTCCGTGCCGTTCCGTCGCGATCGGCGGTTCCACGGAACGGCACGGAGGTGGTTCCACGGAACGGCACGGAGGCCGTTCCCTACAGCCTCGAATTCCCGGGCACCCTCAAGAATCTCCGTGTTCTCCGTGCCTCCGTGGTGAGATATCCGGGCTAGTGGGATACGATCTTGCCGGCCGTCGTTTGGCCGGGCCCGGGACGCAGCGCGAGCTGCTCGAGGATCTCTGCGGCAAACCGCGTCGCCTGCCACCCGACGTCGAAGCTCATCCGGTCGGAGGTGTCGGTCATCTGGTGATAGTTGGGCACGTAGCCGCCGTCCTCGAAGGTGGTTACGGTTGCCCCGGGGATGCCTCGGCTGAGGAATGCGGTCGCGTCTGAACCGACCGGCAAGGTGTGTGGCCCGGCTTGGGCGAGCTCCATCCGTTGGGCTGCCGTTTGACAGAGTTGTAGGATCTCGTCCGGGTAGCGCTTCGGAATAGCGGCCATGGTATACTCGAGCCCCAGGAACCGGGGGCTTCCATAGCCCAAAGTGTCAAGGTTCAGAAACGAGGTCGGCAACGCTTGGATCTCCGACCGGTGTGCATCCAGCCAAGCTGCGGCGCCAAGCGCGCCAGTCTCCTCGCACCCGGAGAGCAGAATCACCAACTCGGCGTCATCGATTTTCGACTTTCCCCAGCCCTCCGCCAGGCTGACGGCTGCCGAGACCCCGGAAGCGTTGTCGCAAGCACCGGGGCTGAAGTTTCCGATGGACCACTCGGCGAGCACCAATCCAGCGAGGCCATAGAGTACCAGGATTACGCCCCCGGCCACAAGGCAGACGGGATTGCCCGGTGAGAGAACTGCGACCATGCCGACGATCGCCTGGGCAAGCATCGCCAACATGATAGGGAACGTCGGGCTCTTGAGCGGGCCCGGCACCTTTTGCAGCAGCGGCGTCAGTCGCTTGACGACTCGGTCGCTCCAAATCAGGCCGGTTCGCTGCGTGTCGACGTGGGCACAAACGATCACCCGACGCCGCGGGCCGTTTCCGGTGCCAGGCGTAATCCGCCCCACGACGTTGCCGGAGGGCGACGTGCGGAGCAAGCGAGTCAGCATGGTGTGCCGCGTGCCTGCTTCCGCTGCGAACGAGATCAGTGCGCCGATGCCCAGAAGAACCGTGATCCACGGAAAGACCCATAACAGCGCGACTCCCACGGCGGCGACCAACACATGGACGAGTATTCTCGCCCCCAATGAGCGTTGGCCGGGAAACGGCTCCCTTTGGGCCGTGATCCCGGCGGCGTCGAGTTCGTCGATCAGATAGTCCGCGGCGCGGTGCTCGGCGTCCGTGGCCGAACCGCGGTGGCCAAACGCCTCGAGCCTTCTGACGCGACGTTCAAACCGCCCTCTAGCCGCTGCGTCCAGGATCACTGTTTCGCCCGTTCGTCGCTAATGGTATTCGGACCTACGGCGTCATCTCGCCATCAAAGCTGTTTGGCGTGGCCGGCCGGTCCGACCACCGTGCCAGTATCCCGCGCGTCGGCCGGCCACGTCAAGCACCCCTCGCCAGCCTCCCGATGCCGCACGATATGGCACGTCAGACGTGGCCCTGGTATGCCGAACAGGATTGGGTGATTCCGGGAGGAAAAGCGTTCAGCTTGTCGGGAAGATTGCCCGGGGTCACGCGGCCGGATTGCCGGTGATTTGCCTAACTGATGCGGGAACCTATAATGGTTCAGAGGCCCTAATGCTTTATTGCAGACGGTCTTGTCAGTTGCTGACCGAAACTGCCGGTCGTTGACTCGAACAAGGAGTACCGAGAAATGAAACGAATCGTGCTTATGGTCGTCGTCGTCGTGGTTCTTGCCTGTCGTTTGGCCGTCGGCGGAGAAGCCGACCGACACGCCGCGGATGCCGCGGCGATTCGCAAGGCGGTCGAATCGTACGTCGCCGCGTTCAACGAAGGCGACGCCGCGGCGGTCGCCCGCCACTGGAGCGCCGAGGGCGTGTACGTCAGCCCGGCGGGCCAGCGCACCCAGGGGCGCGAGGCCATCGAACAGGAGTTTGCGGCCTACTTCGCCGAATCGGTCGGACAACGGATCGAGCTGGGCGAACCGAACATCCGCTTTCTGACGCCCAGCGTGGCGATCGAGGAAGGCCATGCGCGGGTCAGTCGCCGGGGCGAGCCGTTGACGGAAACCAGTTACATCGCCATCCACGTCAAGCAAGACGACGCCTGGAAGCTGGACAGCGTCCGCGAGACCGTTATCCCTGCGGAGCCTTCGCATTACGATCACCTCAAGCAACTCGAGTGGACCATCGGCGAGTGGATCGATCGAGACGAGGAATCGACGATCGAGACGGTTTGCCAGTGGACGAAGAACAAGAATTTCATCACCCGGTCTTTTACGGTCTCGATCAAGGATCGCATCGAGATCGAGGGAACGCAGGTCATCGGCTGGGATCCGGTGGCGGGGGCGATCCGCTCGTGGATGTTCGACTCCGAGGGCGGATTCGGCGAGGCCCTCTGGTCGCGCAAGGGAAACCGCTGGATCATCAAGGCGTCTCACACGCTCAACGGCGGCGAAAAGGCGTCGGCCGTCAACATCCTCACGTACGTCGACCCCAACACGTTTCGGTGGCAGTCGATCGGCCGCGAGATCGACGGCGAACTGTTGCCCAATATCGACGAAGTCACGGTCGTTCGTAAACAGTCCAACAAGTGAGAATATCCAATACGGAGGTGAAGCCATGAAACGCTCAATGTGTTGCGCTGTTGCGGCCGCAGCAATGTTCATGATGGTCGCGGAAGACGTGTTTGCCCGGGGCGGCCGCGGTGGCGGTGGCGGAATGCGGGGCGGCGGAGGGTCTCGCGGCGGAGGAGGATTTAGCGGCGGGGCCCGTCCGTCGGTCAGTCGCAGCCCTTCGATGAATCGCAGCCCCTCGATGAGTCGGCCTTCGATGAGCCGGCCTTCGATGAGTCGGCCTTCGATGAGTCGGCCTTCGGTATCGCGCCCCAGTTCGGGTGCCATCAGTCGTCCCACAACGCGTCCCTCAACGCGTCCCAGCATGCCGTCGCGTCCCAGTGTGCGGCCGAGCCCACGGCCCGGCGGTGGCGCAATCCAGCGCCCCGGTGCCCGTCCCGGACTGCCGGCGGGCAGGCGGCCGGCAACTCCCGGCGGGCAGCGACCCACTCAGGGTCAACTTCAACAGTTTCTGAACCTGCCCGGCCAAGGCTCTCCCGGTGTTGGCACGCGACCGAGTCGTGGCGTCGGCACGCGACCGAGTCCTGGCGTGGGCACACCCGGTCCCGGTGTCGGTCGGCCCGGCGTCGGCCGTCCCGGTCCTGGTGTTGGCGGCCCGGCGCGGAGGCCTGAGACTCGTCAGGCGCGGATCTCCCGACATCATACTCATGGGCTGGCCGTTCGGCGCCATGTCCGGGCCCGTCACCTACCGGTGTTTGCGGCGGGATTCTGGACGGGACATCCACACCTGCGCCACGCCCGGTGGCACTTCGATCACCGGCCCTGGCGGTACTGGTATCGACCTGCCACGTGGGCCGCGCTGACCGGATGGATTGCCTGGGGATGGTCGCAGCCGGCCTACTACGACTACGGCGGCAACGTCTACTACGAGGACAACTCGGTGTACATCGACGGGCAAGAGGTAAGCTCGGCCGAGCAGTACGCCGAGCAGATGTCCCAACTGGCCAACTCGGTTCCAGAGGACGCCAGCAGCGAGCAGGTCGAATGGTTGCCGCTGGGGGTGTTCGCACTGATCAGCGAAGATCAGGAAGATCAAGACGAGCCGGTCATGTTCCTGCAGCTTGCCGTCAGCAAGGAAGGGATTATCGCTGGAAGTTACCAGAACACGGTTACCGAGGCGGCGTTGCCGGTGGAAGGCATGGTCGACGAGACGACCCAGCGCGCCGCGTGGACGATCGGCGACAACAAGAACACCGTCCTGGAGACGGGCATCTACAATCTCACCCAGGACGAAGCTTCCGTGCTGGTTCACTTCGGCCAGCAGCGCACGCAAACGTGGCTGATGGTGCGTTTGGAGGAGCCGGAATCGGAACCAGCGACTTCAAACTGAGTGCCCCCCTGAAAGAACCTGACCGGCACGGATTTTGGGGAGGAGCCCGAAGGGCTCGAATTCACCAGCCCAGGACAACGCCCAGGGGGAAAGTCGGCACAACGCGAGAGAAGCCCTGAAAGGGCGCAACGGTCCTGTGCCGGCCTTTCAGGCCTGCCGGCGGTCGAGGCTCCCGATTCCCAGGGCGATGCCCTGGGCTGGTGAATTGCCGGCCTTTCAGGCCTGACGGCCCATCGCTATTGGCTAACCCCCCAAAATCCGTGACGGTCAGGAAAGAACTGGCCGAACACTTGCAACGCGGCCCTTCCGCGGACAAAATGGGGTTTCTCCAGCGGCCAGCGGGTCGCCCTGGAGGATGAGCCCAACGGCGAAATCCCGGTTCTCAAGCACGCCTCTCGACGAAGGGAAAATGAATGAAGGTACGAATCATTACAAGCTTCAAGAAGACGGCTTTACTGGCAGCACTGCTGGTCGAGGTTCCGTTGGCCGCCGCCCAAACCGACGGCAAACCCTGGTGGCCTCAATTCCACGGGCCGAATCGCGACAACGTATCCACCGAAACGGGCCTGTGGAAGCAATGGCCCCAAGCCGGGCCCAAGCTGATCTGGGACTGTTCCCAATGCGGCCACGGGTTTTCGATGGTCGCCATCGCCGACGGAAAGATCTTTACCGCGGGAGACTTCGACGAGCGGGAAATGGTCATCGCGTTGGATCTCGACGGCAAAGTACTCTGGAAGTCCGAAAACGGCGCGAGTTGGACCGGCCCGTACCCCGGCTCCCGGACCACGCCCACCTATGACCACGGCGTGCTGTACCACATGAATCCGCACGGCCGACTGACCTCGTTTCAGGCCGCCTCCGGAGAACCGATCTGGTCGGTGGATTTGCAGGCCGAGTTCGGCGGGCGTTACGGCACCTGGGCCATGGCCGAGAACATCGTGATCGACGGCGATCGGTTGTTCTGTACGCCCGGCGGCAGCAAGGCCCTGCTGGCGGCGCTGGACAAGAACACGGGCAAGACCCTCTGGACCAACACCGATCTGGACGAAGTGGCCGCGTATTGCACGCCGGCCATCGTCACCTACCGAGGCGTCCGCCAGTTGATCACGCTGACGCAGAAATCGGTCGTCTGCGTGGAGACCGAAACCGGAAAGATGCTCTGGTCCCACCCCCACGTGACGCCGCACGACCAAAACGTCAACCGGCCGCTGTTTGACGACGGTTACGTGTACGTGGCCACCGGTCATCGCGGCGGAAGTACGCTGCTGAAGATCGACCGGGATTTGCACGGCGTGGCGGAGGTCTGGTCCCGCAAGGAGCTCGACAACTGTCACGGCGGCGTGATGCTGCTCGGCGGATGCCTCTACGGAAGCGCCTGCCGCCACGGCGGAAAGGCGTTCTTCTGCGCGGATTTCCTCACCGGCCGCACCCGGCAGAGCGACAAGACCCTGGGTAAACTATCGCTGACGTTCGCCGACGGCATGCTCTACGGGATCAGCGACCGGGGCCGGATGGTGCTGTTGGCCGTGGCGCCCGGCGAGTTCAGCATCGTCAGCGAGTTTAAGATCCCCAAGCACGGCGACGGCTATTGTCTGGCCCACCCCGTGATTTGCGGCGGCCGGCTTTACCTGCGGCATGGAGACCATCTCTACGCCTACGATATCCGTGCTCGGTAATAGTAGCCGTCTCGCTCCGCGAGACGAAGCTTTGTTCTACGCAGAAAGGTGACTGAGGGTGTCCGGGAATCCCGTAGGTCAGGGCTTGCCCTGACGCAGCGCAGCGGTGACACGCGAC
>SDBV01002809.1_pt1 | contig 25962 bp, 11 predicted proteins | sample 2277081 | NCBI WGS metagenome assembly SDBV01 (sample SAMN10402039, study PRJNA504765) | marine sediment metagenome | isolation source: marine sediment core GS10_PC15, 223 cmbsf | place: Arctic Ocean: Southern Knipovich Ridge | collected 2010 | reverse complement strand
CAAATGTTCCACTCACGCCGGACGAAATTGCTCCTCCTATATACGCACCAGTGATTCTTCTATAAAGTCTTACTGGTATACCAGAAACCCCCGTGCCAGCTACTTGTGTATATCCAGAACACAGAAATCTATTTGTAAAAGTATAAGTATCACTATCTTGGGTTCCCCCACTGGCAGTTGCAGTCACATACCAATTGTAATCAGTTCCAAGAGGTGTAGACATAGTTGTTGACACATATTGTCCGCTCTGAGTTCCACTTATAGTTGATCCTATTTGACTATCATCAGACGCATCATAAAAACCAGCATCATAAGTTAAATCTGCTCCACTCACAGTTAATTGTAATTGATGCGCAAGACCATAAACTGTAGATAAATGAATAGGTATTGGATTACTAAATATAAATAACTCAGCAATATTAAATGTAATTAAATCATCCCAAGTACTATAATAAGTTGCTTTAATCCACGAATTAGATCTCTTTATAGTAGACGCCCTAATTTCATCCATCTTACCATTCATAGAATATGAGCCAGCACCTCTAGCACCAAGCACATACCCACTAGTAGCCCAATAATCACCAACAGCAGAAACAGTTTGTTTTACCCCATTAAGATATAATTCTTGATCAGAAGCAGAATTATATATAACAGTATATGAAAAATAATCCGTTTCATTAATATAAGAACCAACAGGCGTTACTCCTAATTGACTGCTGCTTGTCCCTATATTAATATCATTAGCAGATATACCCACAGCAAGATCGCCGGCAGCAGGAACAATAGACATAAATATACCAGCATTGCCAGTCCAAGGTTGTGGGCGCACAGCACTAAATTCTAAAGTATAAGGGACTGTAAGAGTACTTAATCCAGTTGAATTTAAAGTAATATAATCAGATGTGGGTTGATCAAAATCTAAACCTTTTCCTACCACACCATCAATTAAATCTCCAGTAGTCCATGTTCCTCCTGGAGTCCCATGTCCTCCTTGAGATGTTGAATCTAATATACAATCAGATCCTCCAGTTGGGTCTTGAGCCATGTGCCAAACACCTTTGAAATTAGACTCCCATACTTGTTGAGCAGGTGAGTCTCCTGTATCTCCTACATATCCAGAATTAGTTGTTGCTGTGACATCATAATACAAATATAAATCCGTATCAGTACCTGATGTTATTGTTGGTACCTTCACCCACAGATTAGCTTCTTCACTTGGATGATCCCACCTCTCTATCTCAACATATAATTGATTGTAATTTGAATCCGTAACAGCTATCTTCTTTCTATTGGCATCACTACCTAGCTCATCAAATATTGTGGAAACATCAAACCCCGTCTGTCCAGTACCAGAAGACAAAGTAATATTCACTGGAAAATCGGTAAGGTCTTCGTCTACTTTCGAACTATCAATAGTTAATTTAAAAGAATTATTAAATCCAGCTAAAGCCATGTTTGTCTCCTTAAATAAGATTTATATCTATAATACCAGAAACCACAGTAGAACCCATCAATCTATTATTATACACAGTATTTAAAACACCCCCATCACCAATATATATAAACCCACTATCAAAAGTTGTTATACTTGATGCCCAAATACTGCTGAAATTATTTGAATCGCCGTTTAAAATCCTATAATAATATTCTTCAGAAGTCTTTTCAACCATTTCCCACTCAGCTATTGCCATTTTACCTACACTATAATTCCAATTACCATAACAAATCAACTTATAATTATAATAATCTACTTCATTCGTAAAAGAAAATCTCTGCCACCTATTCCATACATAATCATAAAAAGGAGTAGCTGTGTTAGTCGTAGGTAACAATTCTGTCCAATCAATCATATTATTAGACGCTTGTAATGCTACCTGTTTGGGGAAATACACCTCCTGAGAATCAAAAGCTACAGGATTTAATCTCAATTGAGAAATTACCATCTTTCTATAGGATGACTCATATTTATACATTTGCCATTGTTGTAAACCAATGTTACTTCCATAAGTATCTATTATATCCAACTTATAATATCTATAAGGATTTTCATTAGCAAAATATACTGGTTGCCATTCAGATTCCTGTTGAAATATACCACTATATAACACAGTCCAATCAGAATCAACACTAAATCTTGGATCTTTATAACCACCAAGAAATGTAAAATTCTTAACCATTCCAGTTAAACTATCTGACCCAGCTTTAACAGCTAAGCACCCAACTTCTATATTATCATCTTCCAAATCTATACAAACATAACCACTTGTAGTGGTTCCTTGAAAATATTCATCGTCGCTGCTGTTTGATAGTTTACTAGCATTATAATATCCAGTATGACCATCATCATAATGAACATACTCTGTCGAAACTAAGTTACTACTCTCTGCTCCGCGACCAAAATCTATAAATATTTCTGCATATGATGTGTTGTCATTGCTATACCAACAATTACTTATAGCACCTGAAATATCGTCTGAAAGTCTATGTGGGTCTCCACCAGAATTAGTTGTGTGTAAAAAAGTAACACTTGTAACATCATCACCATAAGGAATCCAATCTATTGTTTCATGGTCAACTGTTTCGTACGATACATATAAATTAGATGTATCAAAACTATATGGATCTGTTTCAAAAAATTCTCTAACAATAACCCAATCTATGTCCATCATACTGCCTTGAGAAACACTCGTTACACGTCCATATATTCTAAAGTATGTAATTCTTGTGTCACCGTGAGTCTGTCTTTCTAAATTATCATCATAATCTGGGTAAGTAGGTCTTTTAGCCATTCCCTGATAAACAGTATCATTAGATTCTCTATATCCTATATAATTTTCTGAATACGCACCAAGAGTAGATTCAATACTTCTGTAGGCAGTAGTATAATCCACCCAGGTATCGCTGTTTAAAAAATTATGGCTTATATTCCTATCTCCCCCTTCTGCATATAAGTCAAACCCAAAATCACCGTTTGTACCATAAAATCTATATCTATGGGTAGCGTGCGATTGAGTCATTCCCCACCCACCCACTACACCCACATATATTCCTTCTTCAACTACCCATTCTTTCACGCTAGACAAGGGTGAACCTTTCGCTTCTATATAATTATTACTCTTAATTCTTACTTTTGAATTACTTACAGAATCAGCACCAGCAACATTATCCCATTTCGCAGCATCCAAAGACGCCCCCTCAAAATGATCAGCAAGCAAAAACCCCACATCATCAATAGCAGACGCATCGCTTGCACTAGAATTTCCCCAGTAAACATATAACATTTTAACTTCATCAGCTAGTAAATTAGGTATCCTAAACCAAATAACTCCAGTTTGTCCTATATTATCCCATGAAACAAGCCATATATTTAAAACTCTTGTGCCATTACTACCTTCAGCAACTCTTACATCGTAGCCGTCGCTTCTTGCCAGCGCGAAATTAAAATTTGATGAGGTAAATAATAATTTTACAGGTAGATCAGCGCGGTCTTCTCCACCGACTTCAGTTATAGTAATTTCTTCTCTATAAAGATAATCGCTTGTAGATATATCAGTTGCATAATCAGCCATTCAAATCTCCTAATTAACTGGTATCTCCCACCACACTCTCAACATAGACGAATAGTCACCGCCAACATTTACTCCATCAGGTATGCTTATCTTTAAATATAATGTTTTGCTTTGCCCAGGATATATGTCTGCTATTTCTACACTATCTTGTAGGTATATATCGTCAATCGTGGGAGAATCGATACTCGTGTCGGGCCTTCTTAAAGTCAATTTAATCTGATGGTGTGTTTCTCTAGGAAGAATATAAGTATTTGGATTTATTTTATTCCAACCTAAACTACTGTTCCATACTGGATCATCGCTACGGGGGATTTCAGAACCTTTTACAAGATTATCATAAACTGCCTGAGAAACACCTGGCACACTATAACCACTATTATCAAAACTAATTTCTTTTTCTTCTGCTGCAGAACTTTTACCAATGAACCTTGCAGCAGCATCAGAACCCCATCTGTCACACATAACCCATACGCCCGCATATTTAGGAATTAATTGTTCTATTGAACTATCCACATTAACAGAAAAAATTGTTCTTCCATCAGCTATAACTATTCTTTTTACATACAAACCATCAGCTATCCATAAATAATCATCCTCATTTATATCCTGAGCTACAAGATGTAAATTAGAAATGCCTACATTTAATATACTATCTATAACATTCGCATCAGAATCTAATCTATACAAATTATCTCCATTTATAATCCAACAACCCCCATCATCATTAGCACATAAACCTTTTAAATCTGTAGCATATTCCCCTGTATAGGATTTTAAAGTAGTACCGTCTGTATCAAGTTTATAAACACCATTTACTCCTCCAACAGGAATATACCATAAATAACCAGTAGAATAATCAACATCAAGGCCGGTAATAAAATCGGAAGATTGTTTATATTTGTACTCTAAAACCATATCTGTATCATATTTAAGTAGATAATAACCAACACCATCAATATCATATCCTCCATATCCATATGTATAACTATTTATATAGATATATAACCATGTTCCGCCGTCATTATCTAACTTCATAAAATAAGTTTCCAAACCATAATCCATCGAGTCTCCAGACCCGTGTTCTGTGTAAGCAATTTTCTTATATGACTTAACTATATTTTCATAATTGCCCGGCCCACCACATTTAATTAATAATAAAGGATGTGAGTAGTTGGTGTAATAACCATGAACTATAGTAACAAAATCAAAACTTTCATCGTCAACCCATATAGCATATTGATAATAATTAGACAGGTCAGTACTGACTGGAGCTAAATCAAAACCATAACTGTCGTCCTCCCACATATCGTAATACTTAACATCCGTTTCAACATAACGATCCTCAACATGTCCGTGTGGATTTGTAACTGAAAATCTTTTATAAGAAGAAAAACCTAACGGCATAGTATTATTACTTCTTATTTCAATTGTAGATGTATAATCTTCTGCATCAGTAGCAACTATAGCACCAGACACTGTAGTTTCATTTACATTTATATTAGCAAATTTAGAAAAATCCTTTTTAAATATGTGAGTGGTGTATGTACCTATGGTTTGGCCGCCGGCTAATCCCAATTTAGCACCACTAGAGGTAGTGTTGTTATAATTACCAGTATCCCACAAATTACCATCTACCACAACCATATCGTTGGCTCGGGTAGAAGTCCAAGGGCCGTTTTCAGACGCGGAAACAGACATCAATACATCTGCATCATTTAGTTGTGGCTCTAACATTATATACGCCGTAGCCAATTCACTGCCGTCATTGTAAATTTCTATCTCTCTAATATAATCATTATAATCCAAATAACTAAGAGATGTTAACACAGCTGTAGATTCCAAAGCCCCGTCAGATCCAAAATCAACCACACTATCATCGTTTAACACAGACAGACCAACAACATCTCCCGTTATAGATGTACCAGATACAGTATGAATTAATCTAATATATCTTGGGGCTGATGGTGTAGGTACGGTGGTATAATAGTATCCATCCCCTATATTTGTAGTCAATCCTAAATATTCATTCACAATCCCAGAACCGGTAGCATCGTCGTCCTTATAATAAAACTCTATACCAGAAGCCACCACACCTGATGTTGTAGCACTATCAAAATAGTATCTTACTTGATCTATGGCAATCCTATCTCCTAAATCAGATTCTATAAAAAATATATCATTATTAGTTCCTGAAATGGTAACCACACCACTTGTTGTAGTTGAATCTATTATATTTTCTACATCCTCTATACTTAAAGATACATTCCCATGAACAGATATAAAAGAGTTTTCTAATAAATTATATTTCATCTTACCCCCGTTAAATCGCCATATCCCAATATACAAGCAAGTTGCTAGTTCTTTTTTCCTTACCAACCAATGAACTGGGCACATCAGTTCTAACATATATAGATGTTACTGCGTCAGCAGAAACTGCTTCAAACTTTAATGGAAGGCTACTATCTCCTACTTTATAATAGGTTAAATTATTTTTAGAAATTTCAATTAAATTGCTTGGTTTAATTAAAGCATCAGCACCATCTACTCTATTAAAAATAGAACTTTCAAAATTTGTTTTACAATAATTATAAATTTTTAAATTACACACCACCGCATCCACAGAAGAAGTAACAGTCCACCCATCTGTTCTCAAAGACAGCGGTCCCTGACCTCCCAACACAAATTGAAAATGTTTATTGTCGTACACATTCCAGGCTATATTAGACTTTGCCATCAAACTATTATTGAAATAAATTTTAATTGTACTACCATCATTATCTATTTGAGTACCATCATTAGAAAACACTATTCCTAAATGAAAAGACACATCTAATAAAGAAACCCCTAAATCAGTTAAAGTAAATGTGTTTAGTTGCTCATTTATATTACCACTATATATCTCTAAACCATTAAAAGTACTCATAAGTCCAAAAACATCGTTTGCATTATTACTAAATTGAAATATTGCTCTATTTTTTAATGTATTATAAAAATCATAATTGTTATTATCAAAATCAGAACGCAACCAAAATTCTATTGTACCAAGAGATAAATCAAATTCACCGATGGGGCAGACTAAATAATCTCTGCCGGTTAAATACAACCCACTACCATAAGCAACATAATCATTAAAATGATTTCTTCTTATATAAAACCCATCTAAATGCATCGTTAGTGGGTTTCCTATCCCTCTGAATACCACACCTATAGTACCAAAAGTTATAGTATTTGGAATTCTTACATCAAGTATACTTTCATCTGTCGGCACAGTATAATCAATCTCATCTGCATCTTTTAATCTTAAAAATAAATCAGTCCAACCAGTATCTAATACACCAGATAATGTGCTGAAATGCCATTTATGAATAACAGAATTATATCCATCAGTACTATCATAACCACCAAAATAAAAATATCCGTAAGACATATCTAAATTATCAATGTCATCTATTCTAATTCTAAAATTAAACCCATCTCTAAAGGCTGCATACTCATCTACACCGAAATTATCTCCTTCATAAAATGATATAGTTTCTGAAACATCTGTGGCTGGATAATCTATTCTTATAGCGCTTACTGAATTAGTAACATGATAATCATAATCCCTACTAAGAGTACTTATGTTTGACGACCACCACCATGGGTATTCACATGGATTTTGTCCAGTTACAGACTCTATCCTAGCGTGTTTTAAATAATGAGGCCCAGAATTATAATTAGTAGCAGTATCCATTTTAACAGCAGCCCATTGATCATATACAGGAGCTTCTCCCCAATCCCTAAAATCAATTTTACTTGGATTATCTAATACAAAATCTGAATAACAAAAATTAGAATCGGCGTTAGACCAATCGGCGCTCGAATCCTCAACATCAAAACCAATTATGCTGTGTGATTCTAAGTAAAACTGATCTCGTAAATTTATACAAATTATAGGATACTCTTCACTATTAACGCTTTCAAATGAATAAGCCTCATATATTTCTATTTCTCTTAGTGTCGCACCATTAAAAACATCTACGCCACCTTCATTATCAGTTCTTAAATGTACAGGGCCGCTGTTAAATCCAGTAATGTCTATTTTAACATACCTAGCATTTATGGCGGAAGATAAATCGTGTGTTCTTTCAAAACTACTGTTACTTGTTATAGTAAATCTTGTAGTAAATGATTGACCATCAGTAGATGTACGAACAGTATAATCAGTTATCAAATAATCCGTGTCTTCACCATCATATCCATGATATATTTTTATCCTATAGATTTCATAGATTTCTCCTAGGTCTACTGTTATCCATGGATTACTCTCTGTTTCAGAACACCACACATCGTTTAAAGTAACTATACCAAATTCAGTATTTACAGGAATCACACCATTAACCATTTTTCCAGTATATTGCATACCAAAATAGCTACCACTCACGGTGGTATTAAATGCTACATTCTCTTCCGCCCCATAAAATGTTATTGACTTTCCAAGAGAATCCCATTCGTGGTTATAACCACCGTCTCCGGGTCTAACTCTTGTAGAAATATCAGGATATATTCCTATTTTTCTTAAAGTTCTTGTTGTATCATCTGCATTATACATGTTAACTCTTACCCATCTGGCGTCGTTAGCGTTTCCACGTTGAATTACAGTTCCTTCGTTGATTGTAAAATTATCGAAATAAGTTGTGTATGTAAGAGTAGCAGCAGAACAACCCTTATAGAATGCCACATGACTAGCATCTTTACCATATGTATCGCCCGCCACGCCAATAAAATGAAGAATCCACCCACCATCGTAATAGTATGTCCTAAAAGTATTACCCTCTCTAACTATTCTTAATTTTGTGTTAAGAAGTTCGTTTCCTGGATTATGGTACGAGTCACCAGATGTATACGAACCATTGTCATATAAATATGTATACATTCTCCAGGTAAAAGGGTTACCATGTCTTCCTGGACGCATATAAATGTAGGTATCTCCAGAATCACCTGATGGAAATGATACCCAGAAATAATCATATCTATCACTACCATAATCATTGTCTCTACTCCAATCTACTTGTATATCAAAATCACCTCTTAAGCCGTATGTACTTACACACTCAAGCCAAGTATCTGCGCTACTATCTAATGACATTTGTAATTTATTATTATATATAGTTACTGCATCTTCTGTTACTGCTGACGAAACATACCATCTATCCTCGTTGGGGAGATCTCCGTTTGCTCCTGTAAAATCATCATTCATCACTAACTTGTCTGGAATAATTTCAAAATTAACATTAGTTACATCTGAAATATCATCGCTGGAAAAAGATATGTTCCTACTAGTAGTGGAAATACTCAAAGCGCCTGAAGTACCATATGATCTTAATATATCTAAATCATATCTTTTGCCAAGATCTATCGCAAAATAAGTATGATATGAAACATTATAATAATTATCATCATACCAATAAGCATTAGAATTATTAAAATAATCTCCATAAAAAAAGTAAGACTCGTCTACAAGATCAAGATCACAATATTTTCCATATATAAAATTATCATCACTTACATAAAGAGACATCATATACAATCTTTCATATGTAATACTTTGAGAAATATAGCCGTATGGATGACCCATATTGCTAGCCACTTTATACCCACCATAAGCTCTTTGACATTGTCCTGTCCTAATTCCTTTTGATATTCTTAGTTCGGTAATCCAACCATCAAGTCCTTGACCAATAATTAAATTATCCCAACCCACATCTCTAACAACAGTACCCATGTTTTCTGTATTGCCGCCGGTTTCTTCCCAACTATCTATATTTACATGTAAATAAGACTCATCCTTACCTGAAAAAACCATAATTGAATACCATGTATCAGTATAAAAAGTTCCTCCCTCAGTAAATTTCTTTCTGATACCGTCAATGCCAGATTCATCATAAAACCAATATTCCATATTGGAACCATTCATCACAAACGCCCAACTACAATCGTTTCCACTATAATTTGCGTCTGTAAATGGAACACTAGGATTCCAATTACCTATTAACATGTGCTGACCAGAGGGAAAAGAATTAAATTTAACTCTAAAGTCCACATAAAATTCTGCGGCTGTGGTTGAATTTGGAAAGAATGCAACATTAAACATAAACATATTATTATCAGGAACTGGAACAGATAGGTAATTAGTGTCTCCGCCTTCAAATCTAATACTACTATCATATATTTGATTATATACAGTGCGAGAAGCATTAAGACTAAAATATGACAGTTCACCGTCTATATATTTCCCAACACCTCCAGTACCAGTATAAAATATACCCACCCGATTGGTTTTCCATATCTTACTAGTAGACACACTCAGATTGGTCACTAATGAAGCACCGTCCCAAGTATCAGTCCACACTTTACTATAATAATTACCGTTTCCATCAGATTGAAGTCTGCAATAATACTCTGTGCCAAAGATAATTTCTGAGCCGAGGCCTGTATTTATCGTAAAAGTTCCTGAAAGATCAACAACGACTAAAAAAAAGATTAGTTTTGATGCATACTGCTGTAGTACAACACTAACACCTTTTAAATATGAATTTGGATAAAAATACCCACCAGAAGTAAAGCTACTGTGTTCTTTACACATACCAACACTTACCGATGCCTCATTATTATCGGTTATTTTAATTTTAAAATCCAACACAAATGCTGTTTCATTAGTGATAGCTTGTCTATTTGGTGTAGGTATATAAGAACAGTCATACCTATGCCAGCCGGATGTACCACCAGCAAGATGAAATGTATGCACAGTACCAGAACATGTAAAAGTAGAGCCGTAGTTCGCAACCTTAGACCAATTATCATAACCCATTGTAAGAAAGTCACCAGTTCCAGAAGCACAAGCTAACACTGTTCCAGATATTGTAGCAATATAAGTTCCAAAATCAGTATATACTCCGGTTCCATTCACAGTTACTTCGTGTTCATAGTAACTGTAATCATAAATATCAGTGGCTCCTTTCGCATTTCCATGCTTCAAAGCCAAAACTGTAAATTTATCTATTCCTACTCCAGTATTGACACCATTACTCTCAACAGCTGGGTCATATCCGATTTCTGGATAGTGATATAATTCTATTTTATCTACAGTTTCAGATTCACCTAAATCAAAACCTATATAATTATTATATTTTAATTCATAATAACTACCAGTAGTTGATTGATTGCGCATGTGTGCTACGGAATCAGAAATAGGTCCGGTTTCAAAATTTAAATTTTTATCATAATAATAAACAACATCTAATTCTTCATCGTCTTTAAACACAAGCATCTCAGTTACCTTTGCGGTAGGATGATCCTCTGCATAAAACCCAAGTTTCCAGTATCTATTTCTTGAAATTGTTGGTATATTTATAATTGTTTTAGAAGTAATGCCGGGGTCGTTGCTAAAATCTATAGATGTTCCATGTGTTAATGTGGATTCGAAAGTATTCCACCACCCCCCGCCACTCCTAGAATAATAAGCCGTTTTTCCATCAATTAAATTTCTTAACCCATAACATTCATTATTGATTGCACAATTTTTATTATAATTTACTAATTGATAATCCTCTTCCTTGTGATATCTTGCATCAGCTCCTACTTCTGGGTTGGTTATTGAGGATGTATTGTTTAATCTACTATAGAATACTAATCCTTCACTGTATTCTGAGTCCTTTGCTATATCCACATATAAATCGAATCCATCACCGTATATATTTTTTATATCTATACTTTGTGCTTGATTTACAGCATCCAATTTACTATGTACAGGAAGTAATTGAAATTTACAACCTTTCTTCCCGACATAAACTGAATCTTTTTTTATATCAAATCTTATGTTATTAAGTTTTATAACATTGACTGGTTCTATCTCAATACTGAAATATCTAGATGTATCACCAACAAATGCAGTTACAGAGCTATCAGCATTCTCAATTAAAGAAGTTGTCCACCAAAGATCATTATAATGAGAATGTAATATATCTACACTACTTATCATACTTGATCCAACATCTTCTGTTTGACAATATAACTCCATTTCATTAATTTTTGTAGATTTATGATAATCACAATAAAATCTAAAACCTTTACATTCAATAGCATCAAATTCATGTGATATAACATTCCAATCTAGATTTGTAGATTGGATATGTTGTTCATAATTATCTAAATAACCTGCCCAACCACCTTCTGGCACGCGTTGAGGTGGTTTATATTGGATTACTACAGGTTGCCCATTGGAGGGATTGGAAAATAAATAATGATTCACTTGCTCATAACCTGGTCCATCTTTTTCAATTCGGCGATTATCTAAAGTTACTGCTGCAAATTCTTCTATAAGATGAAAACGCGGATCATCAGCATCACCATTTATATTATTCAAATTATAAGATACAGACAAAGCAAAATTTCTAAAATTATATCTTTCTTTAAAATACACTTTAGATTTATATATTTTTTTTGTAGTTCCGTGAGGAAATAATAAAGTAAAAGCTATAGGATCTTCATCAAATTGTTCAACCCAAGCGCTGTCCGCAAATCCACCTATATTGTTATAAACACCCAACCATTCCCCATCTCCATTGCAGAAAAAATATCTTGGATTAGTGACAGTAATACCAGGAGAAGAAGCATCATTAAACAAAGCAGAATCATTCAATGTAGTAGGACTTATGGAATAACTATCAGCAGCTAAACCATCGGGTGGGGTTAATATACCGTCACTTAAACACTCTATACCATAAGCTTCATTAGTGTGTAAAAATACTATTTGTTTATTATAATAAAAACTTGTTTCTTTTTTATAAACATGCCCAGTAAAATGAATTCCGCCAAATAAATCAACACTCCAATTTATATCCAAACATCTTGCTATATTAAATTCTAAACTCCTTGACTCAGTGCTACCAATAACATTTATTTCTTCAACATTAATTCTATGTCCAAAATCTACATCTATACTTAACCTTTTCTGAACATCGTCGCTTCTAGCATAAACAAGTAATCCACCAATTCCATCGCCGTTCAGTCTTCCAGGATCAAATTCACCAGTTGCTTCGCCATCAACATGATAGTATAAAGCGTCTGCTTCTGCACCTGAGATAGACTTCCCCAGATACATATTAGCATTATAAATGCCTATTAAATCTCCTTTATTAACCCATATATCACAAGCAATTTGGGTAGATTCTTGTGTAGTCGAAAGTAATTTACCATCAGAATAGTCTCTATTAGGAATATCAACAGAAGTAATTGTTTTAAGCGTGCCATCACGCTTAGGTCTAAATATCTTTATTTTACAACTTGTGGCCTCAAGTCTTCCTGCAAAATTTTCTCCGGGGTTATTAATACTTTCATCATATCCCTGATCAAGAGTACACATCAAACTTATCTTTTTAATTCTACCACTAGCGTTAAACGGGTGACTAAAGTCTATTATAGTTTTATCGGCGTTATCTATAATAAACGCTGTCCTTGTAACCTTTAATCTTGTGTTTGTAGAAGAATCACCATGAGAAACCTCAGAGCTTCCCATTCCTCCCTCAAACCAATCTCTTCTTCCTCCTTCTATATTATATAAAGTCGGATCAAATTTAAGTGAAAGACTATTATCAGTAAATAGACTTAATAATTGAAAGGATTTTATTTTAAAAGAAGATGCTGGTTTGAATTTACTGGCAGGAGTGCTGCCAGTATACTTAGAGGATAAATCATTACCGTTGCTATCAAAAAATCCAAAAGTTACAGCTGCATTACTATACTTAATTGCAGCTGTACTATCAGATACATATGTTCCTGAATATATTTTAAACTCATTTGCTTCAGTATATTCAACCTCAGTTTCCGCATATCCACCAACACCCACCTTGGATATAGATTTAGTTATAATTTTGCTTATTTCTTCTCCAGTTGCGCCTGAAATTTCATCCAATTTAACTATTTCATTACCATAATCATTTATATCAACTATAAGTTCATCATTAACGCCTGCTTCTATTGTATATTCTTCTGCGCCAGTAGAAGAAGACCTACAATACCCCCTAGTTCCTATTCCACCACATGGATGAGAATAAAAGGGATAATACGAACATGTCGGCTTTAAACACCAAAATGTATCTGTTGAAGTTATTTTTATAGTTTTTATAAAAAACTCATCTCCATCCCTACCATCTTCATAAACTGGATAGATGCGTAAGTTTCTTATATCACCCTGCCACCACTGTTCTATGCCCATATTTAAAGAATAAGTATGCCACATATTATCAGCATTTATAGCAAAATCCATCTGTTTATCAGATCCCCAAACTGGGTTGCTTGTAGTAACCCACATAACTCTACCTGTAGTAGGTAAAACTTGCGACCCTACACGTTCTGAGGGATTTATTTTCATAATTATTTTAAGAGTATAATGGGTTTCTGCAGATACTGGAGGGAACACAGAGGTGCGACCAATTAAAGCATAGCTTCCATACAGTGTGCCAAATAGGAACCCATCCCACGCTCCATATGTATGAATAAAATCAAAATAATCCCACCCATCTACATCTCCGTTTTCATTAAAGTCAGATTCATACCCACGAGAGGTATCATAAGCACATAAAGTCGATGTTCTAATTGAAGATGCCTCATCCACAAAATTATAACTCATTTGGTAACCTCTTTAGTCTGCATTCATTAAATATTCTTATAGGACATGCCCCTTTACCATCAAACCCCCCACACTTGCCACAATAAACTCTTGTTTTATCTACAAAATTTATGGCATTTAATTCTTGTAACCCACTTATTGCTATTGTCATAATGACTTTCTCATACACATCTTCTCTGAGCTTTTTTTCAATATCTTTGAATGTGTGTTTTACAGTAGCTTTACATGATTTACAGCTGAATACTAAATATTTTGTAATAGATTTGTCTACTATCTCGTCTATTATTTTCTTATCAGCGTTAAACAACATGAGAGATTCTGGTACTATAAATGCTTTAAATGTTTCAATCTCATCATAAACTAGTGCTTTTTCAGTACAAAAATCGCATTTCAAACCTATCAAACCTATTAACATGTTCTTTTACTCCTTAACTGCCAAGATATTTGCTAGTATCTCTTGACGCATCAATCATTGTAGACCCTAATGCAGCAAGGCCCATCGCTCCGCCTTCTATGGCGGCTGGTAGTTCTTCAAAAAATTTTGCTACAACTTTAATTTGATATTCTACTCTATTGAAAAATAAAGCACGGAATAATGCTCCTGCTGATGAAACCTGCATGGGTTCCGTTGGATCATCCAAATGTAGATATACTACTTCATATAGAGTAAATCTCAAAATTGCCTCTAGATTTATTATTCCCACAGAGGCACCATAATGACCTGTCGGTGTATCATCATAACACCTCACATTTGTCTCTACATCTCCACCCCATTGAAATTTATGTCCTTTTGGTTGCCAGAATAAGCCACCAGAGTTATGTTGTTTTGCTATGTAATGGTCTTCCCATTCAAGCCTTTTACATGTAGAAATAAATGATCCATGTACCAAATAAGGTATATTATTCTCATTAAAAAATGTTCGTAAGGATGGAGCCACAGTAATTCTATAAGAAATAATATCTGAATCAAGCAGATCAACCATGCCACTATAAAGCTCTTTTTGAGTCTTTGCTTCTATACTAACAATATTACCAATACTTATATCAATTGATTCGTCTTCTCTATATTGTTTTCCTGCAACAATTGATCTCATCTTATCTTTAACTTGAACTGGTTCGTCTGAAATAAATGATATATTCGGGTCCGGTGAAATTGGATAATAAACCCCAGAATTATCAAACTCTAATTGAAATTGTAGAATTCTATCTGGACCATTTAAATTAATATTAGGAGACCCGAACCCGCCGCCTTTAGAAACAATATATTTTCTTTCGTATACATCAATTGTCTCTGTGTCATCTTTATAAGAAGACTCAGACATTTTTGGCATAGAGTTTAAAATTATATACTGTGAATCAGCACAATTTAATTTAATATATATTTCTGTTTCTTGATTATTCATCATTCTTTCAACAGTAGGCGACAAAACAATTTCAAATTTATAATCTTTTAACTTTGATTTAAGATCGGTATAAATTTCTTTGTTATATGCGATAGAACTTTTTTCATATAATGTATTTATTTCCCCATTAAATGCTTTTGAAGTAATAATCAATCCAGGCAAACATACATAAAATTCACTCTTATCTTCTGCTTTATAAATACCCCACTTACCATCTATAGTAATCTTGGTTATACACCCTCCTCTCTCATTAGAAGAAAAATCAAGATCATAACTAAGTGTAGGAGAAATATTATTCCAAAACAAAGAAAAAGAACCTAAACCACTTGTGGGTTCGTCTATGTTAGGTGCTGATATAGAATGATTCTTTTCTTCATGTGGTAAATAGTTTAACTTATCTCTTGTAATATTAGCAATAATTCCTCTATTATAATATTTATAATTAAACCCACCTTCCCCATCTGATGAACCTGTCTTTCTACCAGCATCCTCCGCCTCTTCTATTGTTTCGACTGCTTCTTTGTCAAATAAAATATTTTCATCGTGGTTCCATTCTGTTCCTGATGTTTTTTCATATATATTACCTTTTGAAAAAACACCGCCGAGACCACTGCTTGCCGACGCCTCACCACCACCACCCTCATCCTTCCAAGTAACCTGAGTTGAATCATAATTATCATATCTAATTTCAAAATAACGACGAGGGCCTTCTTCCAGTCTAATAGAAGGAAATGTTTTAAGTATTCCTTCTTGCATTAGCGGTGCTGTGTATGAAATTTCATATTCTTTTTCTTCACATACATATCTATGTTCTTTTTTCTCATAATCAAAAAGATAATCTGGTTGATCATAATTTACAAACAATAGTTTTCTTTCTTCAATATATCCCAATTTCCAAATTTCTCTATTCACCCAGATCGTATCTGCTTCTTTGAAACAATAATGTGAAACTCGTTGTATATCACCCACAGCAATAAGAGGAGGGGGATAAGTTGCTTGCCATATACCACGCATTTCAAATACCTCACCAAAATTAAGTCTTTCTGATGATACTTCTTCACTTAAAGCGGTCGAAATAAGAAAATTAAATTGACTAACATGACTAAATAAATCAGGGCTAACACCAGATTCCTCATCAAAAGCATTAAACGACACAAAAAAATGTTCTATATCAGGAACTACTGGTACCCAATCAGCTGTTACATAAGGTTTTGTTGTGTTTTTATATGTCACATGGTTCCAATGTTCTTGACTAAACCATCTTTCTGTCATTTCTCTGCCTTTATTTCCAAACGGCGGAAATGTCCATCCTGCCATAGTATATTCAAGCATATTCACAGCTGCAATTATGTTACCGTACCCTGTAAAAATTACATCGCTTGTTCCAGCTTTTGAATATTTATAATTAAATGGTAAAACACAACGAGCCAAACCAGACGAACTACCCACCTCAGCCCACGCTTTATATTCAACTGGACCACAAAGTCTCATGTCATCTCTTGGAGTCTCTGGAAAATCTTCTGTACAAAAAGCTGCATTTGAAAACTCACGATAGAAATCTGTTTTATCACACGAATCAAATGGAAACCACATTGGGCCTGAACCACTATAACTTTTTAATTTATGATCTCCACAGAAAGGCTTATATGCATGAGGAGGAACCTCAAACTTCCGCTCGTCACCAATCTTGATAGCTAAATTGCTTCCAGATGTCTCTGGCGTTAGTCTGAATCCTTCAGCAGGAGCGACATAAGCATAAAATATTTCTACATTTCTACACTGTGCATCCATAACTTGTACAAGCATTTTACTTGCCATACAACTCACTAATCTTCCTTCTTCGTCATTAAAAAACCCCATTAAAGCAACGGTTTGATCTTTCACATTTGTAACAGTAAAACTACTTTCATCTACAGACAAAACTAAATTGCTTTTATAAAAACCCTGACCACCAACAAAACCACCACTAGATACCTTAGAAGGCCAAATTACTTCTTCCCCGGCATCTTCAGAAAGATCATTACTTATGTCTTTGTACCAATAACTAACTTCTAAATTCCAATCGCTATTCCAAAATTTTATTGCTCTATCGTCTTTTGGTTCCAATAAACACACTGATGGTGGAACACTTCTTTTTCCACTTTCCCATACATCAATTTCCTTAATTTTCATTTTTATTTCACTATCACTACTCCCACAAATAGGAGAACTATCAGTTGCATCTTCCCCATCTCCACCGTCTCCGCTTCTAATCATCTTTGCACTTGTTATGTCCCATTCAAATATATTATTAATCTTTTTATCATCCACCTCAACCCAAACTAAACCATTATTACCTATACTCCCCCAATTCTCTACTTTTACATTTTCTTTAGTAATTTTTTTAATACAATATGTATATTTAGAAACCATATTTCCGGTCTCATTCATATATTCACTACTTGCAACATGTTTAATTTCACTTAAAGTACAAGAAGGAGAAAGCCCATTATCTCCTCCAGCAGAATCTACAAAAGTAAACCCTTGTCCTCCAATGGTAGCTCCACCCGTGCCAGAAAAAAATTCAGGCATAAATTCATAATTATCTGGCGATCCTTCATATGTAAAACTAGTTTGAACTAAAGCTCCTCCATAAAATTTAGATAAAACTTTCCTTATTCTAAAATCCCAAGGTCTATCTGAAGCAAAATATACACATATCGCTATTTTGTTTTCTTTGCAATAATCTAATGGAACTGGACCTATATTAAAATACCCACCTGAATCAGATGTTCCAGAATATATATAATTTGGATTTATTTTTTCACATTTTTCTATAAACTCTTCTAATTTAGTATAAAACATTTCTCTCTGGCTCAACCCAGCATCTAAATCATTTTTACCAGAAGTTTTTTTGTCTGATATACTAGAAATACTTGTGTTTTCACCAAAAGGATTATCATCAAAAAAATTTAAATTTATTGCATATACTCTTTTATACCTGATAGTAGCTCCTACAACTGATATAGAATCTCCTTCTAACGAAATTCCTCTCTTAATACACTTAAAATTCTTCCTATCTTTGTCGCCCTCGCAATAAGTTGAACCAAATGGATCGTTACTTGAATACGGATACATGATATCAATAGGATCAACACGCATTGCGGCAACATCAATGTCTCTAAGCAAAGTTGGTGAATAAATTTGTTTTTCAGAAGGAGCAGTTGTTCCAGAATTAATATTCCATTTTGCATATTGAAAAGGTGTTTTTGTTATATATTTATCTGAATCAAATTCTCTTTTATTAACGGGGGCCGGCATACATATGTGTAATCTATTACCCTGCATAATGCTTTCTGATGGTAGAGCAAACCTTATCCATTTATCAAATGTAAATATGTCTGAAGTAGCTACATCTTGCCAATTTGGTTTATAAGCAAATACACCATCATATTCTTCTTGACTATCCCACGGAGAAGCATAAAATCTTAACTCAAAAATTTGATTGGCGCTAATTCTCATACCTGTTACCATTCTATCATCTATGCAATATTCCCATTTACCAGTATAACAAGGACACTCAGGTTTAGCGCCATTACAAATAACAGTATGAGCTTGAGACCAAACATTTTTTAATACCCATTCATTTATACCCAAAGATGTTGTAGTAGCCAGTGTTCGATAAGGCTTGACAGCAGCTTCTTTAGAAGTACACAGCGTAGAAGCATCTCCATGTAATTCCACACCATTGTCTCCCATTTCAAACGAAGATCCATAATCACTATCCCAATTAGCACATTTTTGCATATGTGCTCGTAAATTATAAATTTTGAAGCTATAAGGTAAACGCTTTCCTAGTTCCGTATCTATCAAACCATATGCTTTCTCTATAGCGTCTGCGGTTATTACAACCTCTCCAGCATCTGTGAAAGTTTTTTCTAATTCATGTGGGGCTACGGCGCCAAACCCCATTTGCCAAGGTCTATAAAATGTACAAACAATTGGAGAGGTTCCAGGAATACCACCACAATCGGTGCCTCTACCTTGCTCATCACACCTACCCTCACAATAACCAGTAATTTCATCCTTGGGCATCGGTAATAATTTATAACCAGTAGTTACACTTCCAGTTGCTTTTCCCAAACCTGACAAAAAGAGATTTGGAGCAATACACAAATATTTTTCTAAGTCGTCTGAACCACTAGGATTATATTTATTACAACTAGATCTTCTTCCAAGATAATCACAACTACCATTATTATATCCACTAGGTATAGGAGGAATAGAAAAAGTACAACTATTACCATCCCAAAAGCTACAAACAGCAGATAATCCTTTTAGCCAATATTGACAAGAAAGTAATGGGGTTTTTCTATATCCAGATTCAGCATCTGCCTTATCAACTCTAGGGTCTGCCATTTGTTCATCAAATTTCCATAATGCTACTATACTGTCAATTAAACCCATTAGATATCTATTACCTCCATTTTCATTTGCCCAGTAAACTCATCTACTGTATACCAAACTTTTTGATTTCCTTCGTAATACCCAATAGAACGAGATTCTACAACAAAACTTTCTGCTACACCTGGAACCATTGATGCTTTTTTTTTCTGAACATATGCAGGCTTGTCATGTATATTCCATTGTTTTCCATCATAATGTAGTGTAAGTCTAACCATGTCAACTTTAGGGATCTTCTTCCATTCCATTTGTGTTTCTTTTATTACTCTTCCATCTATATATTCTACTTCCCATCCTCTTCTCATTTAGACTCTCCTTTCTTTTTAGTCTTTAAACCATAACTGTCAAATGACCAGTTTTTACCATTTAATATAAAACTGGTAGGGTGACATAAGCTTAACCATAGATCGTCCACACACGGAGCATTTAGGCGCCTTCTCGTCCATTTTTTTAAGTATTTCTATCTCATGATCGCAGCGCTTGCATGCGAAATCATAAAATGACATATCCTTTTCCTCCTAATAAAAAATCTGGAGAGCAGGGGTGACTATAAATTGACACAACTACCTCCAGATTTATATATCCTACTTTAATAATATCTGTCATAAGTGTTTGATTTTATTTTAATTAACTATAGTCGAAATATAATCTAAAATTTATTGTTGAATTTGCTCCAACCTCTGATGCTCCTAATTGAATCGCTAAAAACATTGGATCAGCAGTCAATCCCATATAATGGCTTGCTCCGATTGCTTCACTATTATCAGCATCAGCTACAACCGCTAAATCGTCTTTAGTAGCATATAAATAAGATGGCGGCGTGTCGCTGCTTATATCAGACGCAGTCACACTTGCTCTCCACTCTTTGCCGTTTATGTCACCAGCCCCAGTTTTGTTGCCAGGACCAACTGTTCCAAAATGAAATTCTGTATCAGTATTTCCAGCGTCATGGTGTGAAAACGAACCGTGGCTTTGAAGACCAAATTTAACAGTTGACATCTCTACTGCTCCACTCAAAATTTCAAACATAACTGCTTTAACAGCACTGTTTGTACTTACAGTAACATTACCAAAATTTAAATTAGAAATACCATAACTTGATGGTTGTGGTGGCTTACACACTACATAAAATTCATCTATAGCTTTCAAATTGGAACCACTTCCAAATTTAATATATACTCCTCTGGACCCTAGCCTAGTATAAGCAGAATTTGATGTAACCAAAGCAGCAGCAGAATCATCTCCTCTGGTGCTTCCCCAAATATAATAAGCGGTTCCAGGAGGTGCTTGAACATTAGAACCTTCTGCATATTGCGGATATGTACAAGCTATCGTCCAAGCTGGATTACAAGTATTAAAAACAGCATCAGAAAACTTTACCATAATTCCTTTAGTACCTAATTGGTACCAGTAATTAGGGTATAACAATTCAATAGCAGCGCTACTATCATCTACACTAGCAGTAGAAGTCCACTCCATTGTAGGAACATTACCTGTACCACCACCCATTGTGGTGCCATTAGTAACATTAATACTCATAATATAAGTTATAGCGCTTGTATGACTAAAAACCCCACCAGTAGTTATACTTCCTGTAAAAGAATTGGTTCCGCCTTTTGATGGTGTTCCTATATTCGTCTCTTTATTTATCACAATACGATATGTTTCATCAAAGAAACCATTATAAGTTCCACTTGTAGTAATACCACCTGGATAAACATTTGTATCTGCAGCTCCTCCAGTTTCTGTTTTAGTTCCAAAACCCAACTCTAAGTGCGCTGTATTAGCACCACTAGCAACAGTAGCAGAACTACTTGACCCCAAAGTACCAGAATAAAGTTTTAATTTGTTCTTAGTATCGTCGTTTGTCCAAATACACTGTGCATTTGTATACCCACCAACTAATCCAAGAGCATGTATTTTTTCTGTTATGTCTCTTGCAACAAATCTAGGATCTAAATCGGTTCCGCTTGCTAATGTGACATAAGTAGCAGAATCACCATCTAAATTTATATATAATCTATTGTTGGATGCTCCAACATCAAACCCATCACCAACTGTAGTATTGGCTTGCACAAAACCACGCGTTCCCAGCCCAGAAACAGTAGCTCCGCCAGTACTTATAACACCAGCACCATCCGTAGAATAAAGCACCCACCTTGTTGTAGCACTCATATTTAATTCCTCCTTATTAATTTCTATTGTTGGACCTTTTGACCAACCCCTCTATGTATAATAGGTTAAATTATTAATCAGGCCCATCTTCTATTTTAAATTCAAATTCATACGGTTCCATTTCATTACCTTCAAAATCTTTACATGTTAACACCACTCTAAAGATTTTACCGTAAAAGAAAGCCGTACTCTGTGGATAAATAGAAACCTGTAAATCTTTAGTAGCCTCTGTAACAGGTGCTGGAATACCCACAATTCTTGCACCTAAGTCTTTAGGTATTAAATGTTCCGTAATAAACCAATAAGCATCTGCAGAAAACTTAGTACAAGTAGCTAAATCTTCTGCGGACATCCTAACAAGTATTTGATTTTCCCATCCAAAATCAAACCTTCCAGGATAATTAGCATAATCCATAAAATATCCATTTGTTAAATAATAACTTCGTTCTAAAACATCTCCATTTGAATTTTCAGCGCGAACTAAAAATTCTGTACTGCCTCCAAGAAATTCAAATCCTGACGGTGGATCGTAATACATTCTATAACCATCGGTTATACCAGAAAATGTAGTTTCGACAGGTGTACCATCAACCTTTAAACAAGTACCAGAACAAGAAACACCTGAAGAAGTCAAAACAGTATATACATCGTCTGTTATATCTACAGAAACACCATCACTTGCATATACATAATCATCGTCTGCAGGTATGAAATTAGATATTTTTAAAGATAATAGATCAATATCACAACCAAACGATTCAATATCAATAAGATTAGATGACGCATAACAATCTATTTTACCTACAGAACCAGATATTACAGTTAATTCATTATTAATTGTCTTATAATCCAACAAGCAACAAAAAACATCAAAATCTATGTCATCTATACCAGAAGCACAGGATAAGATATCTGTATAATATCCATATAATCCACCGCTTATCGTAGTAAGCTCAGATTGAATGCCCTCAATGTTTTCCAAAGAACAAAATAAATCAGCTATTAGTGGAAAGTTAGCCCACCCAGCAAAGGTTAAATCCACATCACTATCAATCGAACCAGAAGTCATAGTACCATAAGAACCAAACGATACTTCTGTAATTTTACTCACAGTTCCATCAGACGCACTAACTCTCATATATTCTATGTCTAAATCTTCAGTTCCAGAAACAGAAATCGCTGTCCAATAACTTATTGGAACATTTATGTCTAAATAAGAGCCTAATACTTGTCCTGCTATATAATCAATCAAAGCGTACTGAAAACCAGAAGTAGTAGTGCTTGCTCCAAAGAAATCCACATAAGTATTTTTGGTTCCAGATACAGTTTCTCCTGAAGCGTAATCAACTAGGCACACAAATATACCGCTTTCAGTAGTTGATGCTGTGAAAACTTCTATGTAAATATTGTTGGTGCCGCTTATGGTATAATCAACCTTAAAATATTCTATAGGCTTAGATAGTGTACCTGATGTAGAAGCTGTGGTAGTATATACAACAGGCATATTATAATTACCAATAACATCAGCTTCAGCTAATGTTAAATCTACATCTGTATCTACAGCGGTATCAGATGGGGATGTGAAAGTGATGTCCGTGTAGATATTAATTGTATCATCAGCCATTTACCCCACCTACAAACACACAGCATTAGAAATTAACGCTGTATTACATTCATCTTTGTGCGCGCGCTTATAGTGACACTCTTCACAACAAGCTAATCCATAATCTGGATCTAAAGCAAAAAACGGCTCCAATGCTTTTGGTTTTATATGATGAGAATCTGTAGCGCGATTTCCACAGTATTCACATTTATAATTAGCACGAATCATTACCTCATTACGCCAAACTTCATATTCTTCATCAGTATATTCAAAAGATGATTTATATCCTTTTGGGTATTTATGTTGTCCAAATATTGGACAAATAATTCTGCATTCATCTGAACAATAAAATCTACTTTCACAAGTTTCTTTTTCTTCTAAATATCTTACTCTGTGGACCACAGCGGACGGCTTTGGAACAAATATTTTATCGCAATTAACACACCCAACCATAAGAATTTTTAAACCATCAATATATTCATAATCAACTTCATCACACCATAATCTATGCGCATAAGTTTCATAAAGAGGCAATCCTTTTTTAACAACGCCACCTTTCCAAAAGTGTGTTTTATTTCCTTTTTTAGCTTCAGATATCTTTTCTCTGTGCTCTTTAGAAAATTTTCTATTTTTGAATGCACACGATTTACTACAATAATCACTTGGTCTGTGTTTCAATGTTAAATACGGATCTCCACATTTAACACAGTCATCCATTTCGATATAACTATCTCTACCATCTTTTAAAAATACCCCATTAGATGTTAACTTAAATCCTTCTAAATTGTCATAACATATTTGCATATAAACCTCATATCTTTAATAAAATTAATTAGTTATGTGTAACTATAATGAAGCACAATTACAAAGTTATGGACTCCGTATGATATACCTGCGTGAAGCCCATATAACACCGGTTTAAAAAACAAGATATCCCCCGTCGTGTTACCAGCAGTTCTATATTGCATATCGAATGTTCCATAGAAGTAATCAGTACCCAAATAATTTGTGTCGCCCTTAAATATTCTATTGTAAACAGGCGCATTTACTTCAGTGACGCTATCTGGATTCTCAAAATCAGAACCTGTGTAATATAGAGATACTGCTGATACTCTACAGTGATCTCCTGCTATTATTTCATTTGAAGTGCTAGTATGAGTTACATCATCCCACGCCGTTAGCCAACAATCATAACACTCACCAAATGTGACTTCAAATTTAGTAGAATTAGCCATACAAAAACAGGTGGTTCCGCTAACACAGGTTCCACTAACAATTGTACCACTACAACTTGTGTAGTCTTCTACAGTAGGCTGTTGACAATCAGATATTCTATACATATTTGTTACATTCTCATACCACAAACCTAAGGTCCCCTGCCCCGGCAGAATATGAGATCTTGTGCCTGCTGTATTAGGGCTATCTATATTAGGACTTGTAAACACTATTTTAGAAAGATCGTTCCATGTACTGCTGTTATAAAATTTAGTTGTCAAAGTTACAGCCATTTTTATTTCTCCTTAACTTGTAAACTTCCAAGATTTATTAAAATTTTCTGGTTTTCTCTCCTTACCCATAACAACATCTCCTATCTTTAACTTGGAGATTTTGTCTTGTTTAAGTATTATTCTATAAATAATAACTTCTGTATCAGATAAGCATTTGACATTTATAGAGTGAAACATTCTGCTTCCATCCATACCTATACTTGTCTCTATTAGAGGCATGTAGGCTTTAAACTTAGGTATTTCTATAACATGTCCAGTACTTAGGATGTATTTAAGCGCCGACAATCCATCTGGGATGTAATCCCACCCAGTTACAAATAGATCATTGCCATTTATCACCTTACCATCTGGGTATTCAGCCACAAAATGGCACTTGTGTGGGTTTATACATGTTACCACATTATGTTTTCCATAAATCTTTCCGTCTTTTTCAGTCATGTGTTGAAAATTCTTCATTCATTCCTCCTTAGGTGTATAGATAACGGAACGCCAACACTGGTTCATCATGAAATGTTGACGAGTCTGTCTCTAATCTGACATAAATGTTATAGTACAGTGCTTGATCAGTAACACTTGAAGCGTTTGCTAAAGC